>ERZ773228.3045-NODE-3045-length-14327-cov-7.073851_pt1 | contig 14327 bp, 12 predicted proteins | sample MGYA00580524_ERZ773228 | MGnify/ENA primary metagenome ERZ773228 (study PRJEB29015, sample SAMEA2737768) | human gut metagenome | biome: human gut; feature: human-associated habitat; material: faeces | place: China | collected 2012 ...
AAGCCCTGTAGGATCCCCCCCGCCTATGCGGGGAAAAGTAAAGTTCAAGACCGATTTGTTTTCATTTTCCAGGATCACCCCCGCCTATGCGGGGAAAAGCGGCGGCTCTGGGGGTGCCTGCTCCAGCTGCTGGGATCACCCCCGCCTATGCGGGGAAAAGACCGTGGAATTTCGCGGCTGCGATAATCTTGTAGGATCACCCCCGCCTATGCGGGGAAAAGAACGACGCTCCCCGCATCTTCCCCGTCTATTGAGGATCACCCCCGCCTATGCGGGGAAAAGTCAAAATCACAAGCAAGTACAATGGTTCGGGAAGGATCACCCCCGCCTATGCGGGGAAAAGCGCCATGTAGAACTGTTTTGCCACATGCCATAGGGATCACCCCCGCCTATGCGGGGAAAAGGAAAGTGCAATCTGGCGACATTCTTCGACACGGGGATCACCCCCGCCTATGCGGGGAAAAGCTTGGTGCCGCGGTGGGTGGCGAAAAAAACTAAGGATCCCCCCCGCCTATGCGGGGAAAAGTCAAATCGTTGTCAATCTCGTATGTGGGAAACAGGATCACCCCCGCCTATGCGGGGAAAAGTTTTCACGGATTCTTGCGGCGGTCAATTTGCGAGGATCACCCCCGCCTATGCGGGGAAAAGCGGTGTCCTTTGGATTCACGACGATTTGAACTTGGATCACCCCCGCCTATGCGGGGAAAAGGGTTTTTATAAAAAAATTCCTCGTGTGCGTATAGGATCACCCCCGCCTATGCGGGGAAAAGTCCAGAGCGGGGAAGCGGTCACACAGATTTGTGGGATCACCCCCGCCTATGCGGGGAAAAGCGGACGTTGTTCAACAGGCTGTTTCTTGCATCGGGATCACCCCCGCCTATGCGGGGAAAAGCAAAATTTTAGCAGATAATTGCACCTGTGTTTTAGGATCCCCCCCGCCTATGCGGGGAAAAGATCAAAATCTTGTGCCATGTTAAAACCTCCCAAGGATCACCCCCGCCTATGCGGGGAAAAGTCGTGCATGGCTCAATGTTGAGGACTACAAGTAGGATCACCCCCGCCTATGCGGGGAAAAGTGGACAGTCCACATATAAAAATTACGAATGCGGGGATCACCCCCGCCTATGCGGGGAAAAGGGAATTCAAAAATGCCGCTGCTGGTATGGACGAGGATCACCCCCGCCTATGCGGGGAAAAGCAGCTTTGCCAGCTGTTCCTTTGCTTCGTTCAGGGATCACCCCCGCCTATGCGGGGAAAAGGTGAATTGCCGTGTACCGTAGATAGATCTGACGGGATCACCCCCGCCTATGCGGGGAAAAGACTAAAAAGATCCTAAAACAGCGTTACTTTTTCCATCAGCCTGCTTCATTTTCATTTAGTTTGCAATACACCTGATACAAAAGCTGACAGTCTGCCAGTGCACGATGCTCCTGCTTTGCCGGAATTCCCAATACGTTTGCTATTGTTTCGAGTTTATAACTTCTCAACCCCTTTATTTTGCTTTTTGCAGCCTGCATTACATCATAAGTATCCATTTCTGGAAAATCCATGCCATTTCTTTGGCTTTCAGTTTCGAGAAATTTTTTATCAAAATCAATACAATACCCCAAGACCATACTGCTTCCTATAAAATCATAAAATGCAGCTAAGGCATCTTGAATAGGGATTCCATTTGCTTTGACAGATGCATTCTCAATTCCCGTCAATGCAGTGATAGTTTCAGGAATTTCATTATGAACCAGTATCAGCTGCTGATATTCGTCCACACACTTTCCATTCCGAACCCGTATTGCTCCAAGTTCCAGAATTTCATCTTTTTCAGCTGCAAGGCCTGTTGTTTCTATGTCGATAATTACAAAAGATTCTTCCACGCTGTCGGCATCTGAACGGGAACCAGATCTTCTGCGTTTCTTTGCTCCCATTCGCTGTTTTGCAGCATTACTAAAGCCTGCTTTTAAACCACTCTCCGCGGCGTTATGACTATGCGGATGCTTCATTAGTTTTATGCCGTCCAGATCGACCGGCTCCCATGCCGTGTTATGCACATAGAAATCCATATGCTGCTCATTGTTCGCAGTAAACACCATCGTAGCTTGTCCGTCACGGATATTCTCGCAAACTCTTTGCCAGAGTGCCTCACGAACTCTGGCACTCACACGCCCCACATAAACACCTGTATTGATCTCAAGCAGCCATTTTGAAAGATCTCCACGCAGTTTCGGCGGACAATTTGCTATCGTAAGTACAATCATATTCCATCCTCATATTTACCATAAGAAATGCCGTACTCCACATGTTCTTTCAAATTGTCCCACAAATAAACAACTTCCTGCTGCTCCTGCGGCTGGGATTCCTGCAAAAGATATTTGACATCTTTCACCATTCGCTCCAACAGCTTGGTTTCCGAAAACACATTCCGAACCCTTCTACGCATGATATTGGGAAGATCAGGCGGCTCCTCTGCTGCCAGTTCAAAGGCAAGCGGAATCGTGACCTCTGCTTTATACAAGTCTGCAATGTCATAGGCAAAGGAAAATTCATGCCCGACATGGATAAATCCCAGACTTGGTGCACAGCCCAGTGCAGTGATTACCGCAGAAGCAAGCCCATAAAGGCAGACGTTTCCGGCAGAAAGAGCCTGATTCACCGGATCGCTTGCAGAAAAGTCTTCTGCATCATACTTTCTCCCGTCCCACGAAACACCCCATTTTTTTGCTTGCTCCCGATAGATTTTTCGCATTCGTGCACCTTCACGTCCCCGCAGCTGCTGCAATGTCATGCCTGACACATCTGCATCTGCAAACCGCATCTCGTACATTTTGCGGACAACATCAAGGTGCTTTCTGGTGTTAGAAACCAATTTTGCCTGTTTTTCCAGCAACGTGCTGTGAGAATTCAGGGCTCTCCCATGTGCATAATATCGCACCCCATGTTCTCCGACCCAGATCACACTGATCCCCGTATCACCGATCAGTTCCATGGCTCGATGAGAAATGTCTGTCCCCGGTCCAAGCAGCAGCACAGTAATTGCTGCCGCCGGAATGTACAGCGTGCCTTCCAGATCACGTGCTGTGATCGCACCGTCTTCCCGATGGATCTTGCAGTGTTCCAGATAGAGAAACGTCATACGGTCATTGATCGTCGGAAGTGCTTGCAAATCCGGCTTTTCCATACCGTTTTGTTCTGCCATCAGTGCTCCCCTGCCACGGTCAGCATTCCAAGTCCATATGCCTTTCCTCTGCCGATTCCCTGCATAAGGGACAACTGAAAGCATTCGGCATCTGTCACAGTCAGAACCCCTTCATATGTAACTGCCAGTATCCGCACATACTGCCTGCTGTCCCCTTTTCGGAAACGATACCATTTAGATTCTGTTACAAGCCACTGGTCTTCTTCCAGTGCAAAGCCATGTTTCGCCGCCTGTTTTTCCAGCCATTCTTCCTGATACGCAGTCGTAATATGTGCAACCGGTTTTCCTCTTTTGGACTGTGCGATCTTCTTATAAACAACCGGATTGGCTTTCAGCCGGAACTGCCACTTGCTTCCGTTTGTGATCCTGTCAAGCAGAACATCATATTTTTTGGTTTCTGCACATGTCCCTGTGCCAAATTGCCTTACAACTTCCGAAAAGTCCAGCGGAGATTCCGTCAAAATCAGAAGATACTGATTCCCATTGAGAGTATCCAATCTCCAGAGTTTCCGCGTCCTTCCCTCCGGCTCTGCACATTCAATGGCACCGTGAAACAATTTTGGTGCCACCAACGCCTGCATGGTTTTCGTCTTTGTCAGATCTAATTGAATTCTTGTCAGATACATACGACACCTCACAATTCCGAAAACGGGTCATGTTCTTTGCCGGTGATGATCTCTTCGCACTTCATACGCCAGCCATGCTGTCTGTGCAGCTGGGAGAATGACTGCGGAACGTCCTGCACCGGAATACCACCAAACGGCACTTCATAGGCAATGCGGAATGTGCCAGCTTTCTCGTTGCAAAGAGGCGGTTCTTCTTTCAGAACTGCTTCCAGACTTTTTTCCCGTACACCCCATACGATCGGAAGTGTCGGCGGGCACGATTTTCTGCCGAGATACAACGGATAGACCGGATGCTGCAATGCCTCTGCAATTTTCTGCAAAAAGACAGTGTCCTCCGATTCCAGTGCTACAAGAAAAACCGCATCAGAAAGATAGTGCCGTTCTGTAACATCTGTTGTTTTGGGAGAGTGCACCATGTGAAAATCTTTCAAAAACCTGCCCTCTTTTTCCACACGAACGCCGAAACGCAGTGCTGTAAGCGGCTCCAGCTTTTTCGGATCATCATTTCTCTGTATGCCCAGTGCGGCAGCAAGCATTCCGACCACACCGCTTTTCGTCGGCTCCCGTTCCGTGTTCCGAATGATAAATTTCGAGTTACTGCCCCACGCCTGTAACGGGGCAGCCAACCGCAACAATAATACTGCCATTTTTGTTATGCCTCACTGACTTGTTCCCGCAAATTGGATTCCAGTGTGTCCAGAAGCTCCGGCAAAGACAGCTGCTGTGCAATATCCGAAAGTGCATCGCCAATGCAAAAAGCTGCCTTCGGCTCTGCCGCATACCGGCTGTATATTTTCTCTGCATACGCTGCCAGCCGCTTTTCCGATTCTGTAGCATAACCGTCTTCCGATGCACGAACAGGCTTTTCAAATGCACCGCACAGGTTGACAGGCTGATCCATTCGGATCGTCACATAAACAGCGTCCGGAAATGTGCGGTTTGCGAAGGTATTTTCCTTACCGGTCGGCATAGAACGGATAAATGCTTCCGCAAATTTACGCACGACCACAGCCACATCAGCGGCATCGTCCAGTGTCTTCCGCAGTTCAGACACATTCACATTGGCATAGCGATACAACGTGGACGAGTTGAATTCTACGGTTCCGAGGTGGCCTGCTCCGGCATTGTCGTCCTCTGAAATATCATCTACCGCAGTAAAATAATCGTACTCGTTCTGGACAGCATGCGTGGAGATCGCATGGGCAACCTGAGAGGCGGCATCGTAATTCAATGTCGGGTCGCTCGCAGCCATTCGTCCAAACAGGGCAATGTCTACAGACGGATATTCCTTCAAAGCCTTTTTGAAATCATTTTTGTCTGCTGTGTCCCCGCATGCAAGTCGGGCAATTTCCTTTGCCTGTCGGTTGCTCATAAAAAACAACGCATCTGCCTTTTCGATTTCCTCTTTTTTCGCTTTCAGGCTGATTCCTGCTGCCTTCAATGCATCTGATGCTTTCTTCAGGCACTTCTTTTCATCGAGAGAAGCATCTATAGACTGCATTTCCTTTGCAACCAGCTGCACAACATTTTTCGTGCGGTTTCCCAGATCATCTTCCGCAAACATGCCCCGGAATTCCTTTCTCATGGCATGCTTCCACGCCTGCGACGAAACTCTCGCTCTGACGGAACCGCCGTAGACAGCGGTCTTGGGGCTTCCTGTGTCATCACGATTGACACAGCTGGGCGGAACGGTCTGCAACACATGAAAATCAACATAAATACTCATTGTTTTTCTCCTTTTTCAACATAATAAAAGTCTTGTCCCCACGAAAGCTGTACTTCTTTCCGGCTCTCCAGAAACTGAAAACGGTAAATATCTCCTGCAAGCTGTACATAATCCAGCCGCACGCCTTTTGCTTTGCAGAGCTGGATCAATCCTCTTAAATGGTGTGACAGTTCCTGCATGCTCTTTGCCGTAACAACCGGACCAAATCTTCGCAGAATTCGTCCTCGTTCTTCTTCTGTTTTTTCATTCATCAACCTGGCAGCAGCCGTGCCGAGGGATACTTTCTCACAGTGCACCGGTTCAGCATTCCCCTGCTGATGCAGGGCAAACAAAGTCAATGCGATATAGACAGCCCACTCGCCTTCGCTCGGCATACCGGAATTTCCGTAAAGTTCTGACGGCATTTCATTCAGAAATGCTCCCCACAATTCCGGAAGCTCTCCCGGTGTTTTTCCAATGCCTCTACGCAGATTGGCAAGCATCGCTTTTCCGACACTGGTTTCCTTTTGCCGGATCAAAAACTGAATTTGCCGATAGGTATAATTTCTGACATCGTCGATCTTTGACATGATTTCATCTCCTTTCACTAGATCTTTTTATAGATTTCTGCCACCTGTATGCGGAATTGATGAATTGCTTTCGGGGCAGAATATCGAACACTGTCTCCGCTTTTCTCATTTTTTATCTCATGTCCTACCATAGCAGCATCTCCTGCATGCATTGCCAGTTCTTCCGCACAGCTGTATGCGATTGTCTTTGCAGTTTTCTGCCATGCAGAAAATACCCTTTCCTCTGTTTCATAATCAGCAGAGTCCACTTCTTCCGGAGTGATCCCAGCCAGCCAGCGACGGAACGGCATGTCCAGACGGAAGTACAGCTGTGCACTGGCAGATTCTCTGGATTTCAGAAAAGTCTTATCCCAGCTCTTGGCATCGCCCTTGGTTCCGCCTGATGCGAGATATAAGTTACCAGCTAATTTGCGAATGGCATCTGCAAGCTGTTCGCATCTGTTGATCTCTACTTTGATTTTTTCCCGCCAGTTTGCACCAATGTCTATCAGCAACTGCTTGTTTACCATAAGAGAATCCCAGAATACATTTTGCACAAAGAAATCCTTATCTCCATATTGAACGGATACAATTGTTGTTTGCACCATTTGCATGTCAATTTCTTCCGCAATCCGCTGAACCCACTGAATTACACCTGCAACATGATTTCCCTCTTTATAATCATACAGCAAAGCAAAATCACGCCACATTTGCTTGTTGGCATCGTGTCTTCTCGGCACGTAGGAATCCTTTTCTTTTTTCGGTGTTCTCCATACAGTCATAGGCTCCATGAATGCATTTTCCTTCTGGAAAAAATCTCCGCCAATCAGGTAATAACGGATCACTGTATCATTTTCACGTTCCAAGAAAACACGTCTTGACTGTAGTGTATAAAGTTCTGCAAGATTATCCGGAAACGGGATCTCCGTTCGTTCCTCTCGACGTACAGTATCGGATTCCCACAGCGGCTTTTCCTCATTTTCCACTTGATCGCCGTTTACCATAACGAGATTCAGCAGCAGCGTTTCAAACAAATTTTTACCGCGGGTAAAAACAATTCCGAGCTTGCCAAGCCAGCCTGCTCCAGGTGACGGAAGCTTTCCGCCGGATTTTTCTTTTCCCTCTTTTGTCGGCTTTGCTGATGTATCATCAAATGCATTCAGATACAGCAGCCATCTTGCTGCCTGTGCATAGGATAATGCTGTCTTTTCTTCGCCAAAATAAGAGGAAAACAATCGGACCTTATTACCGCTCTCCGAAATCTCACCATTCAATTTGGAAGCACCATACTGCGTGCCGTATGCCAGCCCTGCCACCTGTCCAAAAGGTCTTTCCGGATGAAACAGCCAGAACCGTTCGTGCCATTTTTCCAGATATTCGCGAATCGGTTCCTCCGGAAGCTGACCAAGTTCCCAAAGATCTGTCCACCTCTCAACCGCTTCTTCTTCGTCTTCCAGTTCTGCCGCATTGCCGTCCGCATCGACTCTGGAAAAAACCGTATGCAGCACTGCAAGCATCAGACGAAGAATGACAATATCCTGCGTTGGCAATTCACCGCTTAGCGAGGTATATTGATGTGCGTGAAGAAGTGCGTCTGTCAATGACACTTCATGCACCTGACAGGAATCATCTCTCACGCGTATCCACGGTTCGTCCAGTAAATTGAATTCGATTTCTTTCATGAACACTCCTCCTTAAAGCTTTTAGGCAATACCGCACAAAGATTGTGCGACAGATGCGTCGTCAAATTTTTCGTCAGATGAAACAAAAAGCGGAGTGAATACTTGCTGTATTCACGAGCATTTTTGTGAAATATGACGGGAAATTTGCAAGCAGATGGCGTGCAAAGTCGCCAGACGCTCTTTGTGCGGGATTGCCCCTATTCGGCAGCTTTCCAATACTCCAGACCATTTTCAAAACTGTAGTGCAATTGGAATCCCATCAGTTCCCCGTTCATTTCCTCATCGAGAAACAAAACAAGCTGACCCTTGAGCCAATGAGAATTCTGCCAATTTTCCACATAGGGAAGACACTGCTTTTCCAGTTCGTGAATCGTCCGGTCGATGCTCCACTTCTGGCTGAACACTGTCGGCAGCCGCAGCTTCTGCTCAGCAATTTCTCGACACTCTGCCTCGTCCGGAAACGCCTCTGTTTTCCTGCCGCCATGCTGATTGGGCAAGAAGCAAATGCTGCCGTCTTTCATACGCCGCATCAGCAGCACTTCTATGGAAGAGATCCCGTCCCGAACGGCTGCCTCCACTTCACACTCATTTTTATCTTCTATATCACGGGACAACAGCCGGTGTATATCTTTTCCCGTAGGTTTTCCGATCCGGAAACAGCGTGCACGCCGTTTTTGGATTTCCTGTTGATTATGATATGTCTGATACATCGCATCGTCCTCGGAAAACGTATAGACTGCCTGCACAAGGGGCGATATATCGTCCGGAAGCACAATGCTTTCAGGCAGGTTTTCCTCTGTTCGATGCAGCAGGAAATCGCCGTATATCTTTTTAGACGCGGTATTTTCCCCATGCAGTTCGTCCATGATGACATAGCAGACCGGAGTTTTCACGACTTCCGGTCTGTGTTCCCGAAAGGCATGCCGGTGCAGTCTGCCGATTCTCTGCAAAAGCAAATCCATTGGGCAAATGTCCGTGATCAGCAAATCAAAGTCAATGTCCAGCGACTGCTCCAAGACCTGTGTCCCGACCACAACGGTTCCGCGACGAACCTCTGCACTGCTGTCTTTCCCCACAGTTTTCAAAAGAGCCTGCTCTTTCAATGTCCTGTCGGGGAATATAAACTGTGCATGATACAAAAGCACTTTTGCATGGGTCTGATTTCGTATTTCTTCCGCAAAAGTCTGTGCACGTTTCACTGTATTCACGATCACGCCAACGCAGCCGCCATGCTCTACGACATTCTGAACCGCTGTCAGAACAGCATCTTCTGTACATGGGTGCATCTGAACATGCGTATGTGCTCCCTGATACGTCAATCTTTTTTGCCGGATCTCAGTTCCGTCCGTCCACGTCAGAAGCGGATACCCCATTTCGTTTTCAAAGGTCTTTTCGGATTCTCTGATTCCGAGGTATGCACGAACCAGCGACATTCTCCGGCTTGCCGGAAGCGTCGCGGACAGCAGGATCACAGGCGTTTTATAGTACCCCAGCCATTGGAGAGCCATTTCCAGATATTCGTTCATGTACGCATCATATGCATGCACTTCATCGATCACGACTACTTTTTCAGACAAGCCCACGTGCAAAAGCATCACATGCTTTCGCTTCAATGCCATCATCAGCATCTGATCCACCGTTGCAACGACAAAGTCGGCAAGACAGGCTTTCTTGTTATCGCAGAACCAGCTGTGCACGATCAGTCCGCTGTCCGTTTCCTGTTCCGGTATCCCTCTCTGGATTTTCTGAAAGCAGGTATTCAAAGCGGAACTGCCATGTTTCAGCTGAATGGAATGGTAGAAATTCTGGGACTGCTTTTCGCCCCACTGCATCATACGGGGAAAAATGCCGTTCGCAGTTGCCTGTGTCGGCAGCCCGAAAAACATACCGTTTTTCCGGCATTTCGCAGCGAGGATTTCTGTTCCGGCAAGGGCAGCCTCCGTCTTTCCGCACCCCATGGGAGCCTCAAGAATACAGATTCCCGGTGACTCTATGTTCTTTATCACGTTCAGAAACTCTGTCTGCACCAGACGCGGTGCAAACGAAAAGTTTTTGCGAAATGCCGCATCGGAATAGTCCAATCGTGCAGACTTCCACATTTCGGGGAATTGGATCGTTTCCCATGCATCAGCGATTCTTTCCGGATTTTCAGGAATGTCCTCGTCCGTGGGAATCAGCGGGAAATAATCTGTGTTGCTCGCGATCCAGTCTGCCATGATCAGCAGACCGGACAACAGCATCTGTGCCGGTTTCGTCAGTACCGGAAGCTCCTGCACCGAATCGATCCGGGCAATTTGCAACGCCCTTTGTAAAATGTGATTCCAGGTTTCAGTAAGCAGAGATACATTTTCCTCTGCATAGCCATAGTAATTCTCGTAGAATTTGATATTTCTTCGCGGCTGCATCAGATTCTTCTGTATGTGCTCTGACGGCATGCCATGATGTGCTCCTACAACAGCGGCGACACTTTCAGAGCACCCCAGCGTGACCAGAATTTCTTCCCCTGCCTGTGCATGGGGGATCACGTTGATTTTATCCTTTTCATAGCTTTCAGGAAATTGCAGCTGAAAATGCTCCAGACGGCTCCGCATCTCCGGAAGATTTCTGCTGATCTTATATTGGAACACAAGCATTGCCTTTCCAATGTCGTGCACATATGCCAAAAAAACTGCTGTTTTTTCAAACGCCTCCGGAGAGAGGGCACAAGATTCCGGAAAAGACGGCGGAATCATATCCCGAATCATACATTGCATGATCCCAGCCGTATCTTCCAGATGCACCGCCAGCGGGAGCCACTCCGATGCAGTCTTTCCCGTTTTGGCAATCAAAATTCGTGACATATCCATTTGTCTGTCACCTCCCAGCAATCCTGTATTTTACTGTTGTTCTTTATTATACAACATTTCGTTCGACTTGTCAACATTTAAATTTCTCACATTCGACAAGATTCGACAAAATCCAACACGCTTTTCGAAATTTTCCGACGCCATGCATTCCTTTGGAAAACGCTGTGTAAAGCTTTGTGCGGTGTTGCCTTTGTTTTATGCTTTGATTGTACAACTCCAGTTTTTCAAAATGGATAGAACTGAAAAAAGTTTGAAAAAAATTAAAAATATGCATAAAATCAGTCTGACGGCTTTGCAGGCGATCAGCCAAAAAACCGCCCAATGCATTTTCTCTTTCAGATTTTTCATTTGTGCAATCTCACAAAATTTGAAAATCTCCATTTTACCCTTGACAAATGCCATGAGAAGTTGTATACTTACAAGAGGGTTAGAAGATTCTAACCTTTATCATTTCTCAAATGGTTAGCTTTTTCTAATTCCAGAACCGGCTCTGAGAAACAAAGGAACGGTTCTGATATAAGGAGGAGAGCATGCTATGATGCCGCTGATGTTTGCGAATCCCGGTGACGAAGTGATCATCAAAAAAGTAGGCGGAAGTGCTGAAACCAAAAAGCACTTGGAAGACCTCGGCTTTGTTGTCGGCGGAATGCTCACGGTAGTAAATTCCGGAAACGGAAATCTTATCGTGAATGTAAAAGGAACCCGTATTGCCATTACGAAAGAAATGGCGGGAAAAATTATGATATAAAGAGGAGGAACTGGAGTATGGCTACATTAAAAGATGCCAAGATCGGACAGACCGTCCGTGTCAAGAAGCTCACCGGCGAAGGTGCAGTAAAACGCAGAATCATGGATATGGGCATCACCAAGGGTGTCGAGGTCTATATCCGCAAGGTGGCACCTCTGGGTGATCCGATCGAGATTACTGTAAGAGGTTATGAACTCTCTCTGCGGAAAGCAGACGCTGAACTGATCGAAGTAGAATAAGCACCGCACAGATCATTGTGCATGCTGTGGAAGAAAATCCGTGAATCTGTCCTGCGTCGGCGGATTCACATCTTCATTTTACGGCGGAATTATTTTTTTAGTCACAAGTTAGCAATCGCTAATTAGTAAACGCTAACACGAAAGGATGGAGTGAAATGGGTATTAAAATCGCATTAGCCGGTAACCCGAATGCTGGTAAGACCACACTGTTCAATGCATTAACAGGTTCGAACCAGTTCGTCGGTAACTGGCCGGGTGTTACCGTGGAAAAGAAAGAGGGTAAGCTGAAAGGGCACAAAGATGTTGTCATCACAGACTTGCCGGGTATCTATTCTCTTTCCCCGTACACGCTGGAAGAAGTCGTTGCCCGAAATTATCTGATTCAGGAGCGTCCGGATGCAATCCTGAACATCATCGACGGCACCAATCTGGAACGTAACCTGTATCTGACCACACAGCTGGTAGAACTGGGCATTCCGGTAGTTGTCGCGATCAACATGATGGACATCGTTCGGAAGAACGGCGACCAGATCCGCATTGACCAGCTGGCAAAGGAACTGGGCTGCAAGGTCGTGGAAATTTCCGCACTGAAGGGCACCGGCATTGACGAAGCTGCAAAGGAAGCCATGCAGGCTGCGGAAAGCAAGATCCCCATGGTTCCCCAGCACAAGTTCTGCGGCTGCGTGGAGCATGCCATCGCACATATTGAAGAAGCTTGTCTGCATGACCGTCCGGAAGCACAGCAGAGATGGTATGCGATCAAGATCTTCGAACGGGACGACAAGGTTCTGGAACAGCTGAACATTCCGGAAGCTACCAAAAAGCACATTGAACAGGACATCGAAGCCGCAGAAAAGGAAATGGACGACGATGCAGAAAGCATCATCACCAACGAACGGTATCTGTACATTGCTTCGATCATCAAGGACTGCCTGAAGAAAAAGAGAACCGGCATGACCACTTCTGACAAGATCGACAAGATCGTCACCAACCGTTGGCTGGGTCTGCCGATCTTCGCAGTCATCATGTTCCTGGTGTACTATATTTCCATGGTTACTGTAGGTTCCGCTGCAACAGACTGGGCAAACGACGGACTGTTCGGCGACGGCTGGCACCTGCTGGGCATCGGCACCAGCTCCTACAACGATGCCGCTGATGAATACGGCGACACCAATGCGATCATTGACGGCTATGTGGCTTATCTGGGCGAACAGGGCGTTGATACAGAAGAACTGGAAAGCTACATTGACGCAGAAGCAGACACCTTTGACGGCGAAGCTGCAAAGGACATGATCCTGAACTATGAAAAGGATTACAACGCAGACTTCTCCTATGATGTAGAAGATGAAGAAACACTGGAAGTTACCACAGAAACTGCTTCCATGGACGACCTGACCACTGCGGCAGACGAATTCGCAAAGGGCGAACCGGATCCGGCAGATTATGGCGTATGGGTTCCGGGTATTCCGGTACTGATCGAAAAGGGACTGGACGCTGCCAACTGCGTGGACTGGCTGAAGGGTCTGATTCTGGACGGTATCGTTGCCGGTGTTGGTGCAGTTCTGGGCTTCGTACCGCAGATGCTGGTACTGTTCATTCTGCTGGCAATTCTGGAAGCCTGCGGTTACATGGCTCGTATCGCATTCGTTATGGACCGTATCTTCCGGAAGTTTGGTCTGTCCGGTAAGTCCTTTATCCCGATTCTGGTCGGCACAGGCTGCGGCATTCCGGGCATCATGGCTTCGAGAACCATTGAAAACGAACGTGACCGCCGTATGACTGTTATGACAACCACCTTTATCCCCTGCGGTGCAAAACAGCCGTTTATCGCAATGATCGCCGGTGCAATCTTCGGCGGTTCTGCATGGATCGCAACCGGTGCTTACTTCCTGGGTATGGCAGCGATCGTTGTTTCCGGTATCATTCTGAAAAAGACAAAGATGTTCGCCGGCGATCCGGCACCGTTTGTTATGGAACTGCCGGCATACCACATGCCGACTGTCGGCAACGTACTCCGCTCCATGTGGGAACGCGGCTGGTCCTTCATTAAGAAGGCTGGTACCATCATCACACTGTCCACCATCTTCGTCTGGTTCACTTCTTACTTCGGCTGGGTTGACGGTGCATTCCAGATGCTGAGTGAAGACCAGATGAGCCACAGCATTCTGGCTTACATCGGTAAGGGCATCTGCTGGATCTTTGCTCCGCTGGGCTGGGGCGACTGGCAGGCAACGGTTGCCGCTGTAACCGGTCTGGTCGCAAAGGAAAACATCGTTGCAACTATGGGTATCCTGTACGGCGGCGGCGACGGCGTGTACAGCAATCTGGCAGCTGCATTCACCGGCGTAGCAGGTATGTCCTTCCTGATCTTCAACCTGCTGTGTGCACCGTGCTTCGCTGCAATGGGTGCGATCAAGCGTGAGATGAACAACACCAAGTGGTTCTGGTTCGCAATTGGTTACGAATGCGGCTTTGCATATGTCATTGCCCTGATCGTCAACCAGCTGGGCAACCTGTTCACCGGTCAGCTGATGACTGCCGGCAACGGTGTTGTAAACATCATCAGCCTGATCGCCGCATTCGCACTGATCGTTGCAATGATCTACCTGCTGGTTCGTCCGTACAAGGAAAGCAACAAGCTGGGCGTAAAGGTAAAGGCATAAGGCGATACCGCACAAAGAGCGTCTGGCGACTTTGCACGCCATCTGCTTGCAAATTTCCC
>ERZ773228.3052-NODE-3052-length-14290-cov-4.030839_pt1 | contig 14290 bp, 7 predicted proteins | sample MGYA00580524_ERZ773228 | MGnify/ENA primary metagenome ERZ773228 (study PRJEB29015, sample SAMEA2737768) | human gut metagenome | biome: human gut; feature: human-associated habitat; material: faeces | place: China | collected 2012 ...
ATGTCAGTTTTCGGGAACACAGCCGCTATCGCCTCGCTGAACCCTGTGAGGTTATCTGTGCAGGCAATGAGAATATCCTCGACCTTTCGATTTTTCAGATTATTCAGCACGGAAGCCCAGAATTTCGCGCTTTCATTCTCGCCAACCCACATTCCGAGCACAGATTTCCTGCCTTCAAGATTGACGCCTATCGCTATTTAAACAGCTTTTTTCACTATCTGACCTTCACTGCGAACGTGGTAATATATTGCGTCCATGAACACTACCGCATACACGCTTTCAAGCGGTCTCTGCTGCCATTCCCGCGCCTCGGGAAGTATTTTGTCGGTTATTCGGCTGACCGTTGTGTCCGAGATGTCCATGCCGTAAATATCCTTAATATGAGCCTGTATATCCGATGTTGTCATTACCTTGGCGTACATCGAGACTATCTTGCTTTCAATTGTTGTTGAAATGCTGGTTTGGTTTTTTGGTAGGATCCTCGGTTCAAACTAGCCGTTTCGGTCACGCGGGATATTGACGTCTATCTTTCCCGCACTTGTTTTCAGGGTTTTCCGGCTATGACCGTTTCTGCTGTTTGTTGTTCCTGATTCGGTTCTGGCAGTATGGTCATATCTCCCATAACCCAGTGTTTCTTCTAACTCTGCGTCGAGACTGCCCTCCAGGAACTCCGCTATCGTTTCCTTGAACAGCCTCTGGATATCCTCCATCTCAGTAACATTCGCGTTGCTCAGAAGCTCTCGAATCAGCTCTCGTCTTGCCTCTTTCCCAGGTGTTCTTTTTCTGCCCATTTCTTTTTCCTCCATTCGTTTGCTTTTATTATACACTGTTTATGGAGTTTACACAAGATTTGGGGTGGTATCAACCGGCTCGCAGCAGAGCCGGTTTTCTTGGGCCTATTGACATTTATTTGGTTAATTCTACCACAATTTTTCCTAACAATTTATATTCATCATCGGAAAGTTCCTTATCAAATCCATTTTTAACACGAAACTGCTGTGTCAGAATTTCAATAATTTCCTTCTGGTTGTCACTTAATCCGAATGTTGAAACAGTTGATCTTTTTTCCGTTCCATAAAGAAAGTCCATAGATACATTGAAAACAGAGGCAATGGTTCTCATGGTTTCAAACGGCGGCATGGCTGTTCCGCATTCATATTTGCTTATGGTTGCTTCTGTAACACTGAGTTTGTCAGCAAGGGTCTTTTGCTTCATGTGCGCATCGTTTCTGAGTTCCTTTAATAGTGTGCCAAAGTGATATATCTCCATTTGCACTTTCCTTTCGGGATTTTTTTCTGTTTTCACTTGAATCTTATTCAATTATATGCTATACTATAATCGCGTTGCGATTATAGTATATATAAAAACGGAATTTTATTCCGATTTGTGATATTGGGGATAAAGTCAGGAGAGGGTATATTGACTCAAAAAAAATACAGCGCCGGATTAATGTCACAGTCCTTCTGGTTTATTGAGTTTAAGAAAGTTCTTCCAATGGTGATGGAAGGTAAAGCCCAGGATGAAATCAAGAAGTACTGCATTGAGCAGAACATTTTCGGCGCAGTGAATGCTAACCGCTCCAGGAGGGTAACAAACTACATTACCAACAGGGCGATGGCTCTTGATGAAACGGAACTAAAGCTGTTTCAGGATTCAGACCTGTCAACGCAGAAAATCATTAATCTCATAGCTATTATGAGAACAGACAGGCTTTTATCCGAGTTCGTGTACGAAGTGTACCGCACCAGGAAAATACTTGGATTCAGCGAGATAACCGCTGCTGACATAAAGCAGTTTTTCAGGGATAAGGAATTGCAGGAGCCTCTTATTGAGGGCTGGATCGATTCCACTAAAAATCGGCTGTCCGGATGTTATTTCAACTTTCTGACGGAAGCAGGACTTCTCACCACAGATGGGAAAAGGCACATCATTACCCCGCCACTTCTGGACATATCTCTTGAACGATATCTTGAAGTTAAAGGCGAAACTGCGATGATCAAAGCACTTACGGGGGGCAACTGAAATGGCTGCATTAGATGAAAGGCTTGATAAAGCCGAAGAAATGATTGCTAAGCCTTCATTCCGGGAGAATAAGGGGCTTGGCAACGAGGTCGGGTATTATATTTTCGACTATATGCCAAAGGACGAACTTATTGTACGCAAGCGTGTGGAGTATATCCGCCAAAAACACGAGGATTCACCGGACGGTTTTAAGGTCGTTGTATTTGACCTCTACGACATAACTATCGAGATACTGAAAGAAAAGGGCTATCTTGAAAAGTGTTTCGACCTTGAAAAAAACAAAGGTCTTGACCGTGTTATAAGAGCTGTGGGGAATACGCTCCGGCTGACCGGAGATGACAACCTTATCGTAAAGTATATTCAGGAGCGGACGCCTGAAAAATCTGTCGTATTCATAATCGGGATAGGAAAGTGCTATCCCCTCATTCGTTCGCATACTGTTCTGAACAATCTTCATCAGGTATTGGACAACGTTCCTGTGGTTATGTTCTATCCCGGAAAATATGACGGGCAGGAGCTGGTCCTTTTTGGCGAGGTCAAGGACGATAACTACTATCGTGCTTTCAAATTGGTTGAGTAAGGAGAATATCAATGATCATCAGGGATATGTTCGCAAAGCCCATTGACCGTGACATCAAGGGAGTTATCAAGGTTGGACAGGGCGATGACTCCAACATCAGGCAGGAACTTGAAGAGTACGTTGTCACAAGAGAGCTCCAGAAGCATTTCAGAGGCTTTTTCGAAAGCTATAAGAACGGCATAACCGGAAATACGGACAAGATGGGTGTGTGGATCTCCGGCTTCTTTGGAAGCGGTAAATCTCACTTTCTGAAGATACTGTCCTATGTCCTTGAAAACAAGGTTGTTGACGGCAAATCCGCCATTGACTATTTCGTTGATGACGACAAGATTGCAGACCCGATGGTTCTTGCGGATATGAAGCTTGCAGCCTCTGTTCCGACTGACGCTATCCTGTTCAATATCGACTCCAAAAGCGAATCTAACGGCAAGGAAAACAATGACGCTATCGTTTCTGTGTTCCTTAAAGTGTTCAATAAGATGCAGGGCTTTTGCAGCTCCAATTTTGCGCTTGCAGACCTGGAGCGCAGACTTTTCGGCGAAGGCAAATATGATGAGTTCCGCAGCACATTTGAAAATTCCTATGGTCAGCCCTGGGAAGAAGCCCGTGATGAGTTCGACTTTATCCTGGACGATGTAATTGACGCTCTGGTAGACATCGGCTATATGAGCGCCGAGTCAGCCCGCAGCTGGAGCGATAAGGCTCTGGAGCCGTATTCAATATCCATCGAGGACTTTGCAAAGCTTGTAAAGAAGTACATTGACTCAAAGGGAAAGAACCATCACGTTGTTTTTCTGGTCGATGAAGTCGGTCAGTACATAGGCGATAACTCAAAGCTGATGCTCAATCTCCAGACCGTAACCGAGGAACTTGGTATAGCCTGCCGCGGCAAGGCATGGGTAGTTGTGACCAGCCAGCAGGATATCGACTCAATAACCAAGATAAAGGGCAATGACTTTTCAAAAATCCAGGGGCGTTTTGATACAAGGCTGTCGCTTTCCTCATCCAATGTGGACGAGGTCATCAAGAAGAGGATCCTTGCCAAGAACGATTCCGGCAATGCCACTCTTTCAGCGCTGTTTGATACCAAGGACACTATCATCAAGAATCTTATCGTGTTCAACGACGGCGTTGAAAAGAAACTCTATCAGAACGGTGACGACTTCGCCCTTGTATATCCGTTTATCCCGTATCAGTTCGACCTGCTAGGCAGCGTTCTGACTTCCATAAGAACGCATGGTGCGTCCGGAAAGCATCTTGCAGAGGGTGAGCGTTCCATGCTTGCGCTGTTCAAGGAATCCGCCGTCAGGCTGATGAACAAGGAACCAGGGGCGCTTGTTCCGTTCAATATGTTCTATGACGCACTGGAACAGTTCCTTGACCATTCTCACAAGGGCGTTATCACCAAGGCGCTTGACAATTCCGTTCTCAATCCCGACCATGCGGACGAGTGCTTTACCGTAAACGTGCTGAAAACTCTGCTTATGATCAAGTACGTCAAAGAGATCAAGGCTAACCTCAATAATATCACCAGCCTCATGGTTTCATATATTGACGAAGACCGCAGAAGTCTGTCCGAAAATGTAGAGATGGCTCTGAACCGCCTTATACGTCAGACGCTCGTACAGAAAAACGGCGATATCTATGTGTTCCTGACGAATGAGGAGCAGGAAATAAACAGGGCTATCGACGCACAGCCCGTTGAGTCCTCAGATGTTATCAGCAAGATTTCCAGCATGATTTTTGATGAAATATACGATGAAAACAAGTTCAGACTGAGCACTTTCAATAACAGATATCAGTTCAGTTTCTGCCAGTCGGTTGACGACCACCCGTTCAAGGCAAACCAGAATTACGACATCAAGCTCCGCATACTCACACCGAACAGCGATGAGGTCGGTGATGAGAACACGCTGCGCCTGTCGTCCGGTCAGGATAATGTTGTTCTTGTGGTACTTCCCGGCGACAGGTCGTATCTTGACGAAGTGACCTCCATGCTGAAAATCGAGAAGTTCCTGCGCATGGACGCCGCAAACACTGCTGTCAACACCGAATCGCTGAAATCACAGAAGCGCGCGGAAATACAGGAACGCAGCCGGAATGCGAAAACGTATCTCTGCCAGGTTCTTGAAGAAGCCGATATCTACACCTGCGGCGACAAGGTCGAGTCTAAATCCAGGGATATCAGGACCCGCATAAACGAAGCGCTCGGAAAACTTATCAACTCTGTGTACCACAAGCTGTCCTACATTGACAGACCGGTCAGTGATGACGATATCCGCGCCCTGCTGCATGACAATTCACAGCAGATCACCATTGATGGCACAATGCAGGAGTACAACGTGGAAGCTCTGAACGAGATGTCCAGATTCATCGCCGACAAGACGGCGCAGCATTTCAAGGTGTCTATGAAGTCGCTGATGGAGCGGTTTACAAAGGCTCCGTATGGCTATGTTGAAGCCGATGTTCAGTGGCTTGTTGCAAAGCTGTTCCGCAAGGGCGAGATTTCCCTGACAGTGAACAATGAACAGGTAACGCTCCAGTCCAGGACTTCCGAGGAGATTTTCCGTTTCATCACACGCAAGGAATACATCGAAAAGCTGATGGCTGAAAAGCGTGCAAAGGCAAGCGACAATCAGAAGAAAGTCGTCCGTGAGGTAATGAAGGAACTCTTCAATACTACGCCGAACAGCGACGATGACGACGCTGTAATGGCGGAGTTCGTCAGGTACGCAAACAACCTCAAGACCGAGATTGAACGAACCGAGGGCAACTACAATAATGGCGCAAGGTACCCGGGAAGACGTGTTCTTTCAAAAGCCAAGCAGCTTCTGACTGACATCTGCGATGTGAAATATCCAAATGAATTCTTCGGAATGATTTCTGCCAAGAAAGAAGATTTGCTTAACATGGCTGAGGATTACGAGCCTGTTAAAAAGTTCTTCGGCGGTCAGCAGAAGAGTATCTTTGACAATGCCGTAAGACAGATGGATATTTTTGAGAGCAGTAAGACCTTTATCGTGAACGACGAGGTCGAGGGATATGTAAGCCAGATAAATACTATCCTGAACAAGTCGGAACCTTATAATGAAATGCACAAGCTCCCCGATCTGATTGAAAAGTACCTGACCGCTTATAATGCGGAGCTTGACAAGCATATGGAACCGGCTCTTGAAGCAGTTGACGAAGCCCGCAGACGTGTGTTTGACGAGCTCGATGGCAAGGAGTGCAGGCCGCAGCTTTCTGATAAATTTGTAAAGAGCTTTTCAGACCTTTCAGACAAGGCGCAGGCTTGCGACAATATAGCTAACCTGAAAAATATAAGCGTTGAAGCAGACGCTCTTATGACCCGTTCTCTTAATGAAATTTTTGCCGCCGAGAAGAAAATTGCAGACTCAAAGGCAGCTAAGATTACTCCGCCGATTCAGCCCGAAGACGACGCGGGCGCAGCGCCTGTACAGCCTGTCGCTCCGGTAGTGCCGAAAATGAAGAAGCGCAAGGCGGTCAGCATAAAGTCGCTCAATTCATCCAGCTCGTGGCAGCTTGAAAGCGCAGCGGACGTGGACAAGTACCTCGCCGACTTAAAAAACAAGCTGATGAACACCCTTGAAGAGGACACCATCATCACAATAGAATTTTAAGGAGAGATCAGGATGAATAAGACAGCACTCAAAAATTTTGCAATATGGGCAAGAAAAAAGCTCATATCCGATATTACATACAGCGCAGGACTGCTCGCCGTAAATGAGAACGGCATCGGCGAGCCGCTCCCGCAGTCCAGGAGCGATTTGCAGCTGTTCGATATCGGAACAAAGGATTACGCCGAGGTAAAGGGAGAGCGTATCTCGCAGCGTAACTCCCTTGTTTCTGCGATAAGGGCAAAGGCGGAGGAGCTGGACAACTACAAGGTTGCTTTCGAGTACATCGTCGAGGAAGTCGCCTATACCTGGTTCAACCGTATGATAGCTATTCGTTTCATGGAAGTGAACGGCTATCTGCCTATACGAGTGCTGTCCTCTGAATCCGGCAAGCATGAGCCGGATATAGTTACCACGCCATTTGACGCAGGACTTGAATTTACAGGCGAGGAAAGCGGCCGTATATATGAGCTCCGTGACAATAACAGGCTGGAAGAACTGTTCCGTATGCTGTTCATCAGGGAGTGCAACCACCTGCATGATATTCTGCCGGAGCTGTTTGAGGCTACGAATGACTACTCGGAACTCCTGCTCTCCCTGTCGTATACAGACAAGGACGGCGTTGTGTTCCATCTGGTGAACGATATTTCCGAGGACGATTTCAATATTGAGAAAGAGGGTCAGGTCGAGATAATCGGCTGGATGTACCAGTACTACAACACTGAACCGAAGGACAAGGTGTTTGCAGCTCTCAAAAAGAACGTCAAAATCACAAAGGAAAATATACCGGCTGCGACCCAGCTGTTTACGCCGCATTGGATAGTCCGCTACATGGTCGAGAACTCCCTCGGCAGACTGTGGATAGAGGGACACCCTGACGATGATCTGCGTCAGTGCTGGGAGTACTACCTTGACGAAGCGGAACAGGAGCCGCAGGTTCAGGCGCAGCTTGAAGAAATTCGTGCAGGGTGCAGGGAGATATCTCCGGAGGATATCCGCATAATAGACCCGTGCATGGGCTCGGGTCATATACTAGTGTATGCTTTTGACGTGCTCATGCAGATATACTCTGCACAGGGTTACTCCGAGCGTGACGCTGCGAAACTTATCGTGGAGAAGAATCTCTGGGGTCTGGATATTGACAGGCGTGCGTATCAGCTGGCATATTTCGCTGTAATGATGAAAGCCAGGCAGTACAACCGACGTATTCTGACTTCCGGAATAAAGCCGAATCTGTTCGTTATTGACGATAACCGCGCGCTGACTCCCGAAATCATAGAGTACATAGCGGACGGCGACAGCAAGATAGCAGCCGACCTGCGCTCCATTTCAAATGACCTTACAAACGCCCGTGAGTACGGCAGTATTATAAATGTTCAGCCCGTTGATTTCAGCGGGCTAATTGAGCGTATAGGGGTAATTGCACAGAGCGACGAGCTGAACCTCATTGCGATGGAAAACAAGCGCATTGCGTGCGAGAAAATTCTGCCGCTGGTGAATCAGGCGCAGGCGCTTTCGCAGAAGTATGACGTGGTTTGCACTAATCCGCCGTATATGGGTGGGTCTGGTATGAATAGTGTGCTGTCAGAATATGTGAAGAGATGCTATTCCGAGGCAAAGTCGGATTTGTTTGCAGCTCTTATTATAAAATGTCTTGAATTTACAAAGCAAAATGGATATTCCAGTTTGGTAACAATGCAGTCATGGATGTTCTTGTCCAGTTTTGAGGAAATGAGAACAAAATTACTTACACTAAACACATTGACAACACTCATGCACATGGAAAACATGGTTATGGGTATTGCTTTCGGCACTGCTGTGTCTGTTTTCAGAAAAGGTGCGGTTAAGGGTTATAAGGGGACGTACAATCAGATAAAACTTGCCGATATCGAAAATGCAAAACCAAAATCTTTTCCTGTCGCAGGAAATAGATTTGCACAAGTAAGCAGTGACAATTTCTCAAAAATACCCGGTATGCCTGTGGCTTATTGGGTGAGCAAAGCATTCGTGGAAAATTTCCTTATTGGAAATTCGGTGGAGAATTTTGGACAGTTTACTGGTTCACAAAATATTACTGGTGATAATGAAAAATACTTAAGATATTTTTGGGAACCATTGTGTGAAAAAATAAATAAACGTTGGAAATTTTATGCTAAGGGTGGAGATTACCGCCAATATTATGGTAATCTAGATTTGGTAGTTGATTGGTCTTCCAGCGCTAGAGATTTTTATAAAACTAATAAAACATCAAATCTTCTTAATGAACAATATTGGTATTTAGAAGGCATTACCTATTCTGCGGTGACAAGTAGAGGAACGGGATTTAGATATTTGCCCAAGGGTTGTATTTTTGATAAAGGAGGTGCAACCGCAAATATACGTCAGAATATATACGAGATACTGGCACTTTTAAACACAAATGTAGCGAGATATTATTTTGAAGTATTCAATCCAACAATTAATCTTCAAGTGAAAGATGTGAAAAACATTCCTATTATCTTAGATAAGCATGAATTAATTGAATTATTATCCAAGGAATGTGTTTCACTTTGCAAAACTGACTGGGACAGCTTTGAAACCAGCTGGGACTTCAAAACCCACCCCCTGTTAAAACCCGTCCCCCTTATCTCCGAATCATTTGCGCAGTGGTCTGACGAATGCGAAAAGCGTTTCACCCGGCTAAAATCCAACGAAGAAGAACTCAACCGCATATTCATAGACATCTACGGCTTACAGGACGAACTGACTCCCGAAGTCGAAGACAAGGACGTTACCGTGCGCCGTGCCGACCTCACCCGTGATATAAAGTCGCTGGTAAGCTATGCTGTCGGCTGTATGTTCGGGCGGTATTCCCTTGATTCCGAGGGGCTTGCATATGCGGGCGGTGACTGGGACGGCAGTAAATATAAGACCTTTATTCCCGACCCGGATAACTGCATACCGGTCACAGACGAGGAGTATTTCCGGGACGATATCGTAGTACGTTTTGTGGATTTCATCAGAACGGTCTACGGCGCAGATACCCTTGAAGAAAACCTGACGTTCATAGCTGACGCACTCGGAACAAGAGGCAACACCAGCCGTGAGAGGATCCGGAACTACTTCTTGAACGACTTCATCAAAGACCACATCAAGATATATCAGAAGCGTCCTATCTACTGGATGTTCGACAGCGGCAAGCAGAACGGCTTCAAGGCGCTTGTATATATGCACCGCTGGAATGCTGACACCACCGGTAATGTGCGTGTGGAATACCTGCACAAGCTCCAGCGTATTTACGAGAATGAGATACGCCAGGCACAGGACGTTGCAGAAACAGGCAGCGGACGCGAGGTTTCAGCTGCACAGAAGCGCATAGAAAAGCTGACAAAGCAGCTCAAGGAAACTCATGACTTCGATGAAAAAATAGCGCACCTGGCACTTTCCCGCATAGACATCGACCTTGACGACGGCGTTAAGGTGAACTATGAAAAGGTTCAGACCGGCGATGACGGGAAGAAGATCGAAGTGCTTACTAAAATCTGAGGAGATATCTCATGGCAGTACTTAACCTGAAACAAATTTCCGACAAACTGAACGAAGAGTTCGCCGGAGATGAGCGCAGGCTCATTTTCTGGTTTGACGCAAAAGCGGAGTTTGTCGATGACATAGACGCTCTGGAGCTGAATAATGCGAAGATACTCCACCTGGAGCTGCATGAGCAGCTTCGCATGAAATACTTTCTGGAGTGCGAAGATACAGAAACGAATTACCTCATTTATGCACCGTTCGCAAAGCCGCCGGTGCAGGAGAACCACCTTTCGGACATGATCTTTTACTCGAAGGAGTTCCACACTGATAAGGCGTCGGTCGTGGCTTCCGACCTCGGCATAGATGAGCGGTTCAAGCCCGTTATCGAGCATTACATCAAGTTTTTCGGAGAGAAAACCAGAACGCAGAAGTTCTATGAGCTTGAAATCGACCATTTCAACAAGGTAACGATAGAGGTTGCCCTTATGAGCATTCTATGCAAGAATAAATCGGTTTCTTTTGAAGAAGTTGTCCGCTGTGTTCTGACAGATGACAAGCCGGAGGAAAACAGGTACATTGCCGAGTTTGCAAGGTACGACCTGTTGCAGTCGTTCTGGCAGATGGTTGAGGAACAGTTCGGATATGTTGACGCAGATCCGACATTACAGCGTTTCAGTATGACCCTCTTTGCGACCTACGCTTCCAGGACTATTTCCACTGAAATGCCGAAATCATGGGAGCCGTTCATTTCATTCAAGGCGGGCAATATTATCACGTTCCTTGATAACCTGATGAACAACATTCTCTATTCAAGTTGCTATGACGACCTCGCAGCGCGGGCTTTTGATTCTCTTGGAGCGGCAGATCAGCTTGTGAAAATGCCTGTCGATTCTCTTGTCAACTGCTGCGTTTTCCGTGGAATTGATGATGTCATCATCAGCTGGATCCGTGAGCGGCTCGAAGCCGAGGACACCGACACCAAACTTGGAGGAAAATCCATACCGGAAGTCTGCGCTCTGAGAAGAAAAATGCACTTCGGCAGCGAGTTCAGAAACAGATATTTTGTTCTGGAGAACGCATACTGGCTGGTTCAGCCGGAGAAATATCAGCCACTTACCGGCATAAAGGCTGTTGTAAAGCAGTATACAGACAAAAACTACACCATAGACCGCAGGTACAGGTATTTCTATTATTACTTTGATAAACTGGACAACAACAGCGAGTTCGACGATCTGCGCCAGCTCGTTGAAAATATCTACACCAACGATTACCTGAATGCACAGTGCGTAAACTGGAATCAGAATTTCGTGGCTGCGGACGGTGATACCGGATTGCCGCACCAGCTCAATTTCTATAACGATTTTGTCCGCAGCAACAAGGAGCGTACAGTCGTTATCATTTCAGACGCTATGCGCTATGAAGTGGGACGTTCGCTTTTCGAGAAACTGCAGGCGGACGCAAAGTGCACTACTTCCATCTCCGCGATGCAGAGCGTACTTCCGTCCTATACCAAGTTCGGAATGGCTGCGCTCCTTCCTCATAACACTATTGAGGTCCTGCCGGATTCCCGCACGCTTGCAGACGGAAAGCCGACGGACGACATAAAACAGCGTGAGGCAGTATTGCAGGCGGCAAACCCGGACAGTCGCTGTGTAAAGTATGACGATATAAAATCAATGAATGTTTCTGCGCTTCGTGACGTGTTCACCGGACAGAATGTCGTGTACGTTTATCACGACCAGATCGACGCCAGAGGCGACCATGCCTCTACTGAGAATGAGGTATTCAATGCCTGTGAGGAAGCGGTCGAGGAGATTTATTTCCTCGTAAGAAAGCTTACGTCCAGCGCAAATACTATCCACTACATCATTACCGCAGACCATGGATTTATCTACAAGAGAGATAAGCTCTCCGAGAGCGATAAGATAAGCGGGATACCGGACGCAGACCGCAGATATGCGCTCACCGACCGTGATGTGCAGGGCGAAGGAGTTGCAAGCCTGCCTTTCAGTTCGATCATAGGCGCTGACGATTCCCGCAGAGTGTATTTTCCGATGGGAAGCGACCTGTTCAAGAAACAGGGTTCCGGATTAAATTATACCCACGGCGGCAGCTCTCCGCAGGAGATGATCATTCCGCTGATAGACGTCAGAACCGAGAAAGGCCGCTGCGAAACCACTAATGCCGAGATACGCTTCATCAGCCTGACCAGGAAGATAACGAATCTGGTTACAGTGCTGGATTTCATGCAGACGGAACCTGTCAGCGACGTGGTAAAGGAAACCAGATATCATGTTTACTTTGTTGATGAAAAGGGAAACAGAATATCGAACGAATGTATATATATTGCCGACAAAAAGGACGCGGACACATCCAAGCGTATTTTTAAGCTGCGTTTTTCTTTCAGAAATATGAAATATGATATCAATAAAAAGTACTATCTTGTAGCATTTGAGGAGAAAACCAGCCTTGAAGTACTGCGCCATGAGATGATGATCGATATTGCATTTGCAGATGATTTCGGTTTCTGATAAAAGGGGGATATAATCAATGTGCGAATTTGAAAATACTGAGACCAGCCTTAGCAGACATGATATCATAAAGCAGAAGCTGAGGGAGCATTTTGACGGAAAAATAGTGCGCAAGGATCTGACCAAGAAGATGAAAGAGGGAGCGAACGTCCCGGTATATGTACTGGAATTCCTCCTGGGGCAGTATTGCAGCTCTGACGATGAAGAAGTTGTCGAGGAGGGTGTAAATAATGTGAAGCGTATCCTTGCAGATAACTTTGTACGTCCTGATGAATCTCAGAAAATACTTTCGCAGCTGCGGAAAAAAGGCAGTCATACTATCATTGATATGGTAACGGTGCACCTTGATATGAACAAGAACTGTTTCTTTGCAGATTTTTCAAATCTGGGAGTTGGCGGAGTGCCAATTGATGACGCATATCCCGAAAAGTACGACAGGCTGCTGTGCGGTGGGATATGGTGCATTGTTCAGCTTGATTATGAATCCGATGACGAGGATCAGCCGGAAATAACTGATGAATACGGTAATCCGCTTCGCTCAAAAAAGAAAAAGAACAAGGATTATTCCCCGATAAGTATTCGGAAACTGACCCCGATACAGATGCCGCATATCGACATTGACGAGCTGAAATCAGGACGTGCTGCGTTTACCAAAGAGGAATGGCTGGATATAATGCTGCGCTCCACCGGTATGGAGCCTGACGGATTTACATACCGTGAGAAGTGGCTGCTGCTGACCAGAATGATACCACTTGTGGAGAACAACTTTAATCTTTGCGAACTCGGTCCCAGAAGCACCGGAAAATCGCATCTCTACAAGGAGATATCGCCTAACAGTATTCTTGTATCCGGCGGACAGACTACCGTTGCGAATTTATTTTATAATATGAGCAAAAGGACAGTCGGATTAGTAGGGCTGTGGGATTGCGTTGCCTTTGACGAGGTTGCGGGAATACGTTTCAAGGACAAGGACGGCATTCAGATAATGAAAGATTATATGGCGTCCGGTTCATTTGCCCGTGGCAAGGAGGAAAAAGCAGCTGCCGCCTCAATGGTATTCGTAGGTAATATAAATCAGAGCGTTGACGTCCTGCTGAAAACCTCCAGTCTTTTTGACCCGTTTCCTCCTGAAATGGGGACTGATACTGCATTCCTGGACAGGATACACTGTTATCTTCCGGGTTGGGAGATACCAAAATTCAGACCGGAGCATTTCACGGACGATTACGGTTTCATCAGCGACTATCTTGCAGAATTTATCCGTGAGCTTCGTAAAGAGCAGTATGGTGATGCGCTCGATCATTATTTCCGTCTTGGAAAAAATCTGAATCAGCGTGATACCATTGCCGTTCGCAGAATGATAGACGGCTATCTGAAGCTGATGTATCCTGACGATAAATTCACAAAAGAAGAGTTGGAAGAGGTAGTTCAGATATCCCTGGAAATGCGCCGCCGCGTTAAGGAACAGCTTAAAAAGCTTGGCGGTATGGAATTTTACGATGTGAATTTTTCGTACATAGACAATGAAACACTGGAGGAACATTATGTGTCGGTGCCTGAGCAGGGAGGCGGAAAGCTGATTCCGGAAGGCATATGCAATCCCGGGCAGGTGTATACCGTTTCCCGTGGCAAGAGCGGAATGCTGGGAGTATTTCGGCTGGAAAGTCAGACGCTTAATGGAACAGGAAAATTTGAGCGTACGGGCATAGGCTCCGACCGTGAAGCAAGGGAATCCTCCAATGCGGCTTTCAGTTTCCTGAAAGCGAACGGTAACAGAATAAGTGGCAGTATCAGCACAGATGCCAAGGATTATATTGTAAATTATCAGGACCTCCAGGGAATAGGAATGACCGATAAGCTGGCTATACCGACTCTTATTGCCTTGTGTTCAATTGCACTTGGACGTCCCGTGCAAAGTTCTATGGCAGTCCTGGGTGAGATGAGTATAAGCGGTACTCTGATCCGGGTCGATGAGCTGGCAAATACGTTGCAGGTATGTCTTGACAGTG
>ERZ773228.3054-NODE-3054-length-14278-cov-3.176404_pt1 | contig 14278 bp, 15 predicted proteins | sample MGYA00580524_ERZ773228 | MGnify/ENA primary metagenome ERZ773228 (study PRJEB29015, sample SAMEA2737768) | human gut metagenome | biome: human gut; feature: human-associated habitat; material: faeces | place: China | collected 2012 ...
AGCCGATGGAGCTTGCCTATGTCGATGTACCGGATGAATTTACCGGAGCAGTCATTGACAAGTTAAGTCAGAGAAAAGGTGATCTTTTAAACATGGGACCTATCAGCGGCGGATATACTCGTTTAGAGTTCAATATCCCATCCAGAGGTCTGATCGGTTATCGTGGCGAATTTTTAACCGATACCAAAGGAAATGGTATCATTAATACGATCTTTAACGACTATGCTCCATACAAGGGCGACATCCAGTACCGCAAACAGGGATCTCTGATTGCCTTTGAATCCGGTGAATCCGTAACTTACGGTCTGTTCTCCGCACAGGAGCGTGGTACTCTCTTCATCGGGCCTGGAGAAAAGGTATACTCCGGTATGGTAATCGGTCAGTGTGCAAAAGCGGAGGACATTGAGTTAAATGTCTGCAAGAAAAAACATCTGACTAATACCCGTTCCTCTTCTGCTGATGAGGCATTGACACTGACACCGCCAAAGATTTTAAGTTTAGAGCAGGCACTTGATTTCATTGACACCGATGAACTCTTAGAGGTAACACCGGAAAGTCTCAGAATCCGAAAGAGGATCTTAGACCCTACGATGAGAAAACGTGCGAATATGAGAAATAAATAAAAGATCATCCAGAGTGCTGTACTGTGACTGTACAGTACTCTTTTTTTGTTCTATAGGATTAGGGTGTTAAAGGGCGGTTTCAAGTTTTTTGATCGATAATTGCACAAAGCTGAGTCTATTTTGTTCCGTTGTACGAAAATAAGAAAATCTAAGTCTGCCTGAGTCAGGTTGTGATGGAGTGACGTGTACGTCTTAAACGCCCCGTCCATGGGGCATTAAGACTTTTGCTGCCGTCCATGGCAGCAAAACACTATACATGAACAGCCAGACTAAGATTTACTAATTTTCTCCCAAAGTCACAAAAGTAGTCCCAGCTTTGTACAAGTGCCAGCCAATAAGTTGTGAGCTGCCTTTTAACACCCTAATCTCCTATAGAAATACCGTGTTACGTTCAAGCATGGACATTGTGTTTCCTGTATAGTAAAAAGCCCTTCAGTTGAAAATATACAGCTCGCGGAAAAGTAAATAGCTACTATGCATGATTTTTAGACAGATTCCTATCCTGCTTTTCTATTGTTATTATTATTGGATTGTTTTAAATTTTTTAAGATTTGAAAATTTTTGAATTTTTGAATACTTTCGTTAGATTGCTAATCATATAGCACTTTGAATTTTTGAATTATTATTACCATTTCATCTTATCATGATTTCATAATTCAATTAGTGTTCCTAATTGCCTATAGCAAATAACCCCTACATTTTTGCAAGGAACTCTTCCATAGTGTCAGTTTTTGCTGCTGCCTTATGCCATTTACGCAAAACCTCAAGGTCGCTCTCATTTAAAATCTTTTCCCTGATTTCATCCGGAACTGTGTCAATATCCTCTAAAAGTTCTATGACTGCCTCTGCTTTTCCTTCTGCTTTCCACTTTTTCTCTTTTCTTCGAAGTTTCATCACTGCTGTTCTCCATATATTTCAGAAAATGTACCAGTTCTTTTGGTACTTCAGCATCGTTTGTACCCTTGTTGTTTAAAAAAATCTTTCTCGTCTCATCACCTAACGGTTTCACTGTCTCTAAACAACGTTCTTCAAACGTGTAACGGTAAAGTCCTTCGTCAAACGGATCAAAAGTACAAATGAATATCACATACCCCGGTTTTAAATCCGAAAAATCATCTCCCGGCTTTAATGACGAAACATCCATCTCTGCCTGATAATACCAGCTTCTCTTTGCAATGTTTCCATTACATTCATTCTGTACTTCCACATCATAGCTAACGTTCATCTCATCACTTGCATAGACATCTAATCGTACACTTCTAAAATCAGAACTGATCAGAATACTATGCTCCACATGCACATGGACCTTTGGCACTTTAAAACCAAGGATAATATCTAACACCAGCCTGCAGATTTCTGCATCTTCCATAGCGGCTGCAAATAAAAATGAATGACTCAGGTTCAGTTTTTGAAATTCTGTTTCCATATTTCCTCCTGACTGAAAAGACAGGAGTGGAATCTGTCATGCAGATAATATAAACCGGAGGCAGAAAAATGACAAGAAGATTCTCATCCCACTACTTCAACTTATGGATATAGATACAGTTTGGTGTCTCCACCTGTACCGGTCTTGCATCCATCAGGCAGTATTTTTTCTCATAATTGATCTTAAAGGTACGGATTTCATTAGAGTCATGGTTCAGGCTGACAAAGTGATGTCCATCCGGGAATACGGCAAGTGCCTTCGGATAATCGCCACTGATCCGGGTCTCCATATCTAAGGTCAGCATTCCGGTATTTTTATCAATTTTATAGATGATCACATCGTTAATGCCCACATTGGAGACAAAGAGGTATTTTCCATCGGCGGAATGTTCAATTCCGGATGCATTGCAGGCAATCCCCTCGTCCTCATAGTCTGTGGAAATGCTCTGCACCCGCTCAAATACCGGCTGGTCATCTTCTACATAATATTTGTAAACATCCACCGTATTCTTTAATTCGCATAGCACATACGCAAACCGTCCGTCTACACTGAAACGGATCATACGCGGACCGGAATCCAGTTCACATCGTAAAATATCCGCTAATTTGATGCGTCCTCTTTCGTAGTTGATGCGGTAAATCTTTACATGGTCAAGTCCGCTGTCCACCGCACAGAGAAATTTCTGATCCGGTGTTACTTTTACGCAATGTACATGAGGTCTGGAGGCTCTTTCGGCAACTCCACGTCCAAGTCCCTTATGAAAAATTCCATCTGCAATCTCGGCAACTCCGCCATCCTCACTCAGACGCATCATGCTGACTCTTCCATCATGGTAACCTCCGACAAAGAGGTAACGATCCTCATCATCAAGTTCTACAAAACAGCCACGCATTCCGCCAATCCACTTTTTGTTAATCGGAATCAAATCTCCGTCCGGCTGGATGGCAAAGGCTTCCACTCCTTCATCCGCGATAGAATAGAGGTATTTTCCACTGTGGGAAACGATCAGATCCGATGGATTATTGATTGGAACAACTTTTCGCTCTGTTAAAGTTCCCCGAAGCTCGTCCACATCATAAATATGGATTCCCACACTGTTTTCATGTGTATAAGTTCCTACATAAGCAACATATTTTCCTTCCATTACGGCTATTCCTCCTCTTTTCTTCTAAGAATATCATAACGCTCTAACGGCTCTCCTAAATCAATAAACAGTACCTGCTGCGGATGCGGTGCAGACTCCATTGCATTGCCTTCTTCGTCCACGATCGCCCGCACGGTAACGCTCCGGTTCTCTCCATTCGGTTTCATTACCTCTATCTTTTCACCGACAGAGAACTTATTGCGTTGCTCAATACGATATCTGCCATGTTCATCCACACTTCCCACAATACCAAGATAAGTATATTCTTTGACATAAGTATTGCTGTCATAAATCTGTGTGGTTTCATCCGGCTTTCCAAAGAAAAATCCGGTGGTAAACTGGCGGTAAGTACAGTTTGAAATCTGCTCCTTGTACCAGTCCATATTCTTTTTATAAAGCTCCGGTGACTCTAAATAGTCATCAATTGCCTTTCGATAGGTCCTTGCAACGGTTGCAACATAGAGTGCCGTTTTCATCCTGCCCTCGATCTTAAAACTGTCAATTCCCGCATCGATCAGTTCCGGAATATGTTCGATCATACAAAGGTCTTTGGAATTAAAAATATAAGTTCCACGCTCATTTTCATAAACCGGCAGATACTCTCCCGGACGTTTTTCCTCTACAACGGCATATTTCCAACGGCATGGATGGGTGCAGGCACCCTGATTGGCATCTCGTCCGGTAAAATAATTGCTGAGCAGGCATCTGCCGGAATAGGAAATACACATTGCTCCATGGATAAAGGTTTCTATTTCTAGATCTTTTGGTATATTGTCACGGATTTCTTTAATCTCTGCTAAGGAAAGCTCTCTTGCAGACACTACGCGCTTTGCCCCTTGTGCATACCAGAACTGATAGGTTCCGTAATTGGTATTATTTGCCTGCGTGGAAATATGAATCTCTATCTCCGGGCAGATTTCCTTCGCAATCATAAAGACTCCCGGATCGGAAATGATCAGTGCATCCGGTTTGATTTCCTTTAATTCCGTAAAATATTTTCGCACACCGTCTAAATCCTGATTATGTGCTAAAATATTTGCCGTAACATAAACTTTGACACCATGCTCATGTGCAAATGCAATGCCTTCTTTGATTTCTTCATTTGTAAAATTCTTTGCCTTTGCCCGAAGTCCAAATGCCTCTCCACCGATATAAACAGCATCCGCTCCAAATATCACGGCTATTTTCAAGACTTCTAAGCTGCTCGCCGGCACTAATAATTCCGGATGTCTCATGCTTTTCTTCCCTTCTTTGTACTGATTGTAATTCCATCACCAACCGGCAGGACTGCCGTAGTCAGTTCTTCGCTGTGTGTTAATGTATAGAGATACTCCCTCATTCTCTTATGTATCGTGCGGTTTCTTCTTGTCACTGCAAACCGTGATTCGATAATGTCGCCATCCTGCAGCACATTATCGGAGATCAAAATTCCCTCCGGCTGCAACAGTTCTAATACCCGTGGCAGGAAATTCAGATACTGTCCCTTTGCCGCATCCATAAAAATAAGATCAAACGGTTCCGTGAGCGTTTCTAATACGTCTTTTGCATCCCCTTCTAACAGGGTAATCTGCTCTTCTTTTTCTGCACGGATAAAATTCTCCCTTGCAATCGGAATCCGCTTCTCATAATTTTCAATCGTTATGATCTCACATTCGACAGGATCATACTCTGCCATCAGGATCGCTGAAAATCCAACCGCTGTTCCAACCTCTAAAATCCGCTTAGGACGCTTTATGGACAACAGAACCTTTAAAAAGCTCTGCATCTCCTTTCGGATAATCGGAACAAAGGAGGCAAGTGCCTCCCTCTCTATCTCGTCTAAAATTGGTGTGTTTCCCGTATCTAAAGAATTGATATAAGTTACGAGTCTCTCATCTACGATCATCTGATACTACTCCTCTTTGACTAATTCCATATCGATTTCCATATCAAAGTGCAGTTCTTCTATCAGTGTCCAGTTGATCCGCTGCACCATGCGGCAAAGCGCGAGCTCTGCCGTTAAAAATTCATCGATCAGCGCATCCTGTCGGAATCGTTCCGATTCCCTCTCGATCTCATCAATATGATGATATAAATCGGTCTCACCATGATTGTTCTGTATCTTATACATCCTCGTACGATACTTGTCAAGACTTCTCTTTTTTTCAGGATATTTTTCGACCTTTGCTTTCACGATCTGATAATCCTGAAATTCTTTGCTGTTTCTTACTGCCTCTATTAAATGATTCAGGCTCTCGTCTACTGTATTCATCTTACACTTCCATAATAATTGGCATGATCATCGGACGGCGTTTTGTCTCTTTCCAGACAAAATCTCCTAAGGAATCCTTGATCTCGGATTTGATCTTTCCCCAGTCGGTAATATTTTTATCCATGCAGTAATCCATGGTCTCATCTAAAACTGCTTTTGCCTCATCCATCAGACTCTCTGAGCCGCGGACATAGACAAAACCTCTCGAAACAATGTCCGGTCCTGCAAGCACTCTTCCTGAACCGTTTTCTAATGTCATCACGACGATAATGATTCCATCTTCTGCTAAATGCTGGCGGTCACGCAGAACGATATTTCCAACGTCTCCAACACCCAGTCCGTCTACCATGACATCTCCGGTCTGGACTCTTCCGGTCACTTCTGCGCCCTCTTCATCTAATTCTAACACATCTCCGGAAGAAAGGATGAAAATATTATCTTTATCCATGCCAAGGTCTTCTACTACCTTTGCCTGCGCCATCAGATGTTTGTACTCACCATGTACCGGTATGGAGTACTTCGGTTTTACTAAAGAATAAATCAGCTTGATCTCTTCCTGACAGGCATGACCGGATACATGGACATCCTGGAAAATAACATCTGCCCCCTTCTGGAAGAGCTCGTTGATCACATGGGAAACTGCTTTTTCATTTCCGGGGATCGGATTGGAACTGAAAATAATGGTGTCCTTCGGCTTGATCGTAATTTTCTTATGTGTGCCGTTTGCCATACGGGATAAAGCCGCCATGGACTCTCCCTGACTTCCAGTTGTGATCAATACCGTTTTTTCATCCGGATAATTCTTTAACTGGTCTGTCTCCACTAAGGTATTGTCCGGTATCTTCAAATAGCCGAGTTCTGAAGCTGTGGAAATGATATTGACCATGCTTCGTCCCTCGACGCCTACTTTTCTTCCAAATTTTTCTGCGGAGTTGATAATCTGCTGTACACGGTCTACATTCGACGCAAAAGTTGCAATGATGATACGCGTATTCTTATGCTCCGAAAAAATCTCATCAAAGGTTGCACCGACGCTCTTTTCGGACATCGTAAATCCCGGACGTTCTGCATTCGTACTGTCACACATTAATGCCAGTACACCTTTTTTTCCGATTTCTCCAAAACGCTGTAAGTCAATGGCATCCCCAAAGACCGGTGTGTAATCTACTTTAAAATCTCCTGTATGCACAACAATTCCTGCCGGTGAATAGATTGCAAGCGCTGCCGCATCCTGGATACTGTGATTTGTCTTGATAAATTCTACACGGAAGCATCCTAAATTGATATGTTGTCCGTATTTTACAACTTTTCTTTTTACTTTTGTGAGCATATTATGCTCTCTTAATTTATGCTCAATGATTCCCATCGTCAGCTTTGTAGCATAGATTGGAACATTGACATCACGCAGAACATATGGGATCGCACCGATATGATCCTCATGACCGTGTGTGATAAAAAATCCTTTGACCCTGTCTAAATTCTCTTTCAGATAAGTTACATCCGGAATGACTAAGTCAATTCCTAACATATCATCCTCCGGGAAAGACAATCCGCAGTCCACAACAATAATACTGTCTTCATATTCAAAGGCAGTAATATTCATTCCAATCTGTTCTAATCCTCCAAGTGGAATGATCTTCAATTTTGAGTTTTGTTTCTTTTTCAACATAATTCCTCCGTACAATTTATTTTTCCGTTTCTTTTCATGATCACGCAATCACCATGGCACTTCACTTTTTTGCAGTATCCCACCTTGCTTTTGTGTATACTCTGATCAGCAAAAGTTTCCATCGTCATTGCTGTTTATTCTCTTTTATTTATGACATCTCAATGTCAGCTTCTTCTCCTAACAGTTCTGCAAATATCTTTGCAACGGCATTCAGCTCCTGCTCCTGTTCTACAACCGTATATACGGCATCCTCTTCTCCCTGTGCTGATGTATCTTTTAAGATCAACGCGTCGGAATCTCCTTCTTCATCCACGGTTACTAACAGATAATCTGCTCCGTTCAGACGCGTCTGTTCTAATACATAGAGTTCTATGTATTCCTTTGACTCTTCATCAAAAAATTCTACCTTATCCATTCTTTATTTTTTCCTATTCTTTTTTTCTTATTCCACCCTTTTGGTGTTCTTACAATTTCAGCGAATCCAGATATCCCTGTAAAATAAAGACTGCTGCTAATTTATCTACATACTGCTTACGATCTTCACGACGAATATTTCCTTCTATCATGGCACGGTCTGCCGATACGGTTGTCAGCCTCTCATCCCATAGCGTGACAGGAAGAGACGTCCGGCGTTCTAACATTTCTTTGAACTCCAGCGTCTTTTCACAGCGTTCACCCTCTGTATTATTCATATTCTTTGGATATCCAAGCACAATCCGTTCTGCCTGGTAATGCACAACAAGTTCCTCAATCCTTGCTAAAGTACGGCGCAGCTTTTTAGGTGACTCTCTTCTGATGATCTCGACTCCCTGTGCTGTCAGCCCCAATTCATCACTGACTGCAACACCTACTGTCTTAGAGCCAAAATCCAAACCGATGATTCTCATAAAATATCTGCCCTACTTCCACGAATTATTTTTGATATATGCACGCAGGATTTCCTCCACTAACTCATCACGTTCCACCTTCATGATCAGGCTTCTTGCATTCCGATGGCTGGTGATGTAGGTAGGATCTCCTGACATAATATAACCTACGATCTGATTCACAGGATTATATCCTTTCTCAGATAATGCATGATAAACAACATCGATGACATCGCTCACCTTCATCTGTGGTTCCTTTTCTACTTTGAAGTACTGGGTATTCTTTAAATCCTGCATTTTTTCACGTCCTTATTTGCTCTTTCGTTCGCACAACTGATATTCCCATTTTAATATATCCGGGATTAAAATTCAACTATAAGCTGTCATAAGATATACATTTTCATTCAATGCCCCTTCGATCCTGCCGCGAACCATGCAGTTTGAAAGGTCTTTTTCTGAGCGGACTGCTACTTTTACATACTCTTTTGTAAATCCGACATAATAGTCCACACCGTCAATCTGTACCGGTTCCTCTAATAATGCCTCATCTTCTTTTCCGATATGGGCATCCCGGAATTCCTTAGACATTTTCTTCTCTAAGACAAGCAGTTCATTGCTCCGCTTCGTCTTAATCTGTTCATCGATCTGATCGCTCATTTTTGCTGCCTTGGTGCCTTGACGTTTGGAATATTTAAAAATATGCATTTCATAAAAATGTATTTTTTCTAAATACTGCTTTGTTACTGCAAATTCCTCTTCTGTTTCTCCCGGAAATCCTACGATCACATCCGTTGTAATTGCCGGCTCTCTGAAATATTTACGCAGATATCCACAGCTTTTTGCGTATTCTTCGGTTGTATATTTACGGTTCATCCGCTCTAATGTTGCATCACATCCGCTTTGTAACGACAGATGAAAATGCGGACAGATTTTTTCTAATTCCGATAACCGCTTTGCGAACTCCTCTGTTACGATCTTTGGTTCTAAAGAACCTAAACGGATCCTCTGGATCCCTTCAATCTCATGCACCTGTTCTATTAAATGCAGCAGATCATCCTCAATGTCTATGCCGTAGGAGCTTAGATGGATGCCGGTCAGCACTACTTCCTGATAGCCGTTTTCTGCTAGTCTTTGGATCTCGCCTAACACATCCGCAGGTTTTCGGCTCCTTACCCTTCCTCTGGCATACGGAATAATACAGTAAGTACAAAACTGGTTACAGCCGTCCTGTACCTTAATAAATGCTCTGGTATGCTCTGCCGTTCTGCTTAAGGAAAGCTCCTCGTAGCCCTCTTTCTGGCAGTTGATATCGATCATGGCTCTTGCCTTTTCGTGTTTTTCAAAAAATTCTTCGAGTCTTTCGGCAAGTTCATGTTTTTTGTTATTACCTATGACAATGTCTATGGTTTCATCCTCTTCCTGCCGCTCGCCTGCCGTCTGCACATAACAACCGGCGGCAACGATGACAGCATCCGGATTCTGCTTCCTTGCACGATGTATCATCTGTCTGGATTTACGGTCCGCCATATTGGTCACGGAACAGGTGTTGATGACATACACATCTGCCTGCTCCTGAAACGGAACAATTTCATATCCTGCTTTTTCAAGTATCTGCTGCATTGCCTCTGTCTCGTAAGCATTGACTTTACAGCCCAAATTATGCAGTGCTGCTCTTCTCATACTTTTTCCTTTATTTTTCCTTTACTCTGGTTGACTTTTCTAATTAAAAAGATTACACTTAAACAAACATCTATAGTAACTATGGGAGGTCTACTTATATGAAAACAGTACAAATTTCTTTAAACTCCATTGATAAGGTAAAATCATTTGTAAACGCTATCACACAGTTTGAGTTCGACTTTGATTTGGTTTCCGGCAGATACGTTATTGATGCAAAATCCATCATGGGTATCTTTTCACTGGATTTATCTAAACCGATCGAATTAGTCATCCATGCCGAAGATCATTTAGATGAGATCATGGACATTTTAAAACCTTACATTGTAGACTAATTTTTAAATTATGGTTTTTATCCCGCCTGAAAGACAGGCGGGATTTTTTTATTCTACTCTGATGACCTCTGTTGTCTCAATTGCTGTTTTCATCAGCTCATCAATGACATCATTCAGTTTCTGCTCTGAGTGTTTGATGACATTCAGATTCGGTTTTGTTACCGGATGCTTAGCCACGAATATCGTACAGCAGTCCTCAAACGGAAGGATCGATGTCTCGTAGGTGTCAATTTTTTCAGAAATCTCAATGATCTCCTGTTTATCAAAACCAATGAGCGGACGATAAACCGGCAGCGTACATACTTCGTTGGTTGCCGCTAATGACTGCATGGTCTGGCTTGCCACCTGACCGATACTCTCTCCGGTGATCAGTCCTAAACATTTATTCTCTTTTGCAAAATGTTCTGCGATTTTCATCATGTAACGGCGCATGATAATGGTCAGCTCATCATGCGGACATTTTTCATAGATTGCAAGCTGGATATCCGTAAAGTTGACAATGTGCAGATTGATCGGACCGGAATATTTTGCAACTAATTTTGCGAGGTCTACTACTTTTTGTTTTGCACGTTCACTGGTGTATGGCGGTGCATGAAAATATGTTGCATCAATGCTGACACCACGCTTTGCGATCATGTATCCGGCAACCGGACTGTCAATTCCTCCGGAAAGCAGCAACATTGCCTTGCCGTTTGTACCAACCGGCATTCCTCCCGGTCCCGGTATCTCACTCGAATAAATATTGATCTGATTTCGGATCTCCACATGAACCATTACATCCGGGTCATGGACATCCACACTCATATTCGGACACGCGTCTAAAATCCTGCCACCTAACTCTGCATTGATCTCCATGGAAGTCATCGGATAATTCTTTCTGGCTCGTCTCGCATCTACTTTAAAAGTCAGACTCTTATCACCATAGACCTCTTTCACATGCGCAACAACCATTTGGGCTAAGGCGTCAAATCCTTCATCCTGTGCCATGATCACCGGGCAGATCCCCACGATTCCAAACACATGCTGTAAGGCTTCTACCGTTTCCTCATAGTCAAATTCTGACTCTGCCTCTACATAGATCCTGCCCTGCTCTTTGCGGACGTTGAACTCACCGTCTACCTCGCGCAGTGCATGGCATATCTGAGACACCAGTGCATCTTCAAATAAATGTCGGTTCTTTCCTTTGATCGCAATTTCTGCATATTTGATTAAAAATGATTGATACATTGTATTTCCTCTCTATTGTCTGTGATTTTTTCTAATGGCTGCGATATTTCCGTAAAAACGGAAGCAGTTCCCGCAATGCATCCAAGGCGTACTCTACCTCTTCGACCGTTGTATGCACGGAAAAACTGAAACGCAGTGTCGCTGTCAACATTGCCTTTGGCACACCGATGGCTTTTAAGGTTGCACTGACTGCCGGTTTGTTAGATGAGCAGGCAGACCCCGCGGATACATAAATGCCACGGTCTTCTAAGGCATGTAAAAGTGCCTCACTCTTATCGATCTCCTCGAAGCTGACACTGACAATGTGCGGTGCCGAATCCTCTCCCACACAGCCATTGATATGTGTTCCCTCTATGGTGGCGATCCCTTTTAAAAATGCTTCCTTGACTTCCCTAAGGTGCACATAATTCGCATCATAATTCCGGTAAATTTCCTCACATGCAACACCAAGTCCTACAATTGCCGGAACATTCTCTGTGCCCGAGCGCATCCCTTTTTGCTGGCCGCCGCCAAACAGGATCGGTTTTACTTTTGTCTTATCCTTGATATATAAAAATCCGCTTCCCTTTGGCCCGTGCAGCTTATGTCCACTGACAGAAAGCATGTCCACGTTCATTTTTTTCGGATAGATCCGCAATTTTCCGTAGGACTGGATCGCATCCACATGAAACAGGGTATTCGGATTCTTTTTCTTGATCAATGCCCCTGCCTCGGCAATCGGCTCAATTGCTCCCATCTCGTTGTTGATCTGCATCATCGACACTAAAATGGTATCTTCCCGTATTGCAGCCTCTAATTCTTCTAAGGAGATCTGTCCATTCTCATCCACCGGAAGAATGGTTACTTCAAATCCCTGTTCCTCTAAAAAACCGACCACGGCTGCGACCGACGCATGTTCAATTGCCGTTGTGATAATATGTTTTCCGGCACGTTGGTTTGCCATGGCACTTCCGATGATCGCTAAATTATTCGATTCTGTACCTCCGGAAGTAAAAACGATCTCTTTTTCCGTTACTTTCAGTGTCTTTGCTATTTTCTCTCTTGCTTCTTTGATATAATCCTCTGCTTTTTTTCCCATCAGATGTAAGGAGGATGGATTTCCGTAATCTTTCATCATGACCTGTAACATGATGTCGCGGACACTTTCCGAACATCTTGTCGTTGCAGAATTATCTAAATATGCTTCCATTCTACTCTTCTTCTTTCATTTCTATTTCCAGCATCAGCATGCTCATCACGGTAATTGCGGCTGTATCGGTGCGAAGGATCCGCTTTCCTAAGGACAACACTTCCATCTCTTCCCTGACCATCTCAATCTCTTCCTCGGAAAAACCGCCTTCCGGCCCGATCATCACACTGATATCCATTCCCGGCTCTATTTTTTTCAGTACTTCCCTTGTACCTTTCATGCCACGCTCATTCTCATATGGCACAAGACAAAGCTGACAAATCTTTGCATATTCTACTGCCTTATCATAGCTCATAACCGGATGGATCTCCGGGATCCTGCTCCGCTTTGCCTGTTTTGCGGCACTCTTTGCAATCGCCTGCCAGCGCTCTTTCTTCTTCTCTTTTTTCTTATCGTCTAAACGTACCACGCAGTACTTCATCTCTACCGGAATGATCTCATAGACTCCAAGTTCCACTGCCTTTTGGATCACATACTCCATGCGTTCCCCTTTCGGCACCGCCTGAAATAGAAAAATACGGTTGGGAAGTTCCGTATTCCCGGCTTCTTTTGGAAGGATCTTTGCAAGCACTTCTTCGGAAGTTACTTTTTCTATCGTACAAAAGAAGTCTCCACCGGCACCGTCACTGATACGAACCTCTTCGCCCTCTTTCATACGGAGCACATTTTTGATATGCTTTACATCCTCTCCGGTAATCGTTATATATTCTGTTCCGATCTGTTCTCTGTCTACAAAAAACTGATGCATGTCCTCTCTCCTTCTGCTACTGTTTATCGCAGACACCTTAACATTTTTTTGCTGTAATGTTGACCCACTCGCCCTGATAGTTCGTCTCTAATATCTCAAATCCTGCTTTTTCCAAAGCCTCTTTTACTTCCTGCTCTTTAAAGTCAATAATACCCGATGTGATAAAAATACCACCTTTTTTCAGACGTGCCGGAATGACAGGTGCCATCGGGATAATGACATCTGCTAAAATATTTGCCACTACGATATCGTAACACTCGTTTCCAACGGTCTGCTGTAACTGCGTATCATCGATCAGATTTCCCACATAGAACTCTGTTTTTGCATTTTCTAAATGATTGACCTTTAAATTCTCGTTCGCAGACATGATACAGTCTTTATCAATGTCGGTTCCTACTACCTCTCCTGCTCCGAGTTTTAATGCAACAATGGAAAGAATCCCGCTTCCACAGCCAACATCTAAGACTTTTGCCGAATCCTTCATATATTTACGGAGCTGACGGATACAAAGCTGTGTTGTCTCATGTTTTCCGGTTCCAAAAGAAACTCCCGGATCGATCTCGATCAAAATTCTTCCTTTATCCTCTTCTTTTAATTCTTCCCAGGTCGGTTTGATCAAAATATCATCAATGGTAAAGGCTTTAAAAAATTCTTTCCAGTTGTTCTGCCAGTCAATGTCCTCGGTCTCACTCTGTATGATGCTGCCCTCTCCAATGTCGACAAACTGACGCCATTCTTCGATCCCTGCTTTGACCTGCTCTAAAATCTCTTCATAATCATTCTCGGCATCTATATAAAAACTCACTTTACTGGTACCGTCATCCTGTGGCAGTTCCGGCAAAAAATCAATAAACATTGCCGACTGGTCTTCCTTTGAAAGTGGGACGTTATCTTCAATTTCGATCCCTTCCACACCGATCTCATCTAACATGGCACTCAGATAATCTTCTGCTTCTGTTGTTGTTTTAATTGTAAACTTATTCCACTTCATCTGTGCATATCCTCTTCTATCTATATAATTCTATTTATAAGATTAGGGTGTCAAACGGTGGCTCACAACTTAGTGGCTGGCAACTTGCACAAAGCTGAGACTGCTTTTGTGACTTTGGGAGAAAATTAGTAA
>ERZ773228.3055-NODE-3055-length-14277-cov-5.166292_pt1 | contig 14277 bp, 22 predicted proteins | sample MGYA00580524_ERZ773228 | MGnify/ENA primary metagenome ERZ773228 (study PRJEB29015, sample SAMEA2737768) | human gut metagenome | biome: human gut; feature: human-associated habitat; material: faeces | place: China | collected 2012 ...
TGAAATGCCCGTATAGCCTGATAGCACAGCTTGCGAGGTCAGAACGGCAGGTCGTCGGCATCATCGTTGATGAGGTCATACTCGGCAGAGGGGGCTGCTTCGGGTGCAGCAGTGCTGCGCGGTGCGTAATCCGCAAGAGCTTCACCGGGGTACATCTGCGCACCCTGAAGGTCTGCCGGGTTTGCTGCCGGTTCTGCAGGTTCCGGCGGAGGGCCGGGCTGTGCCATCAGGTCGATCATCTGCTGCAGCCAGCGGAATGTCACCAGCCCGCCGGGCTGAACATCATCCGCGTCCACATCGTAGTAGATCTTGCCGTTATACTCCCGCTCTTTCAGCTTTTGAGCAAAAACCGTGACCTGATCGCCTTTCTGCAGCATGCCATCCCACTGGTCAATGCCGTGCCAGAGGTTCACGCCCACAAAGAAGCTCTGCCATTTGCCGGATTCATCCTGTGTGCGGCTGGCTTTCAGGTCGAATTTCAGCACCCGCTTCTGCCCGGCATCCCGGAGCACCGGGTCTTTGGCGATCTCGCCGTGCAGCATGATGCCGTTCTTGGTCTGGACGATCATGCATCATCACCGCCAAACGGATCATCGGCGTTTTCCTCTGCAGAGGGTGCATTCGGGGCAGGGATCAGGGTGCCTGCTGTCTTGCGGTGACGGTGGGAGCCTGCGTAAGGATCCAGCACCGGCAGATCTTCAGGCGGCACCTCACGAGCAGTGCTTTCGGCATCCACACGCACCTCGCTCTCATCGTACAGAGCGCCAAAGGTAGACGGGAACGCTTCACGAAGGGCGTGTACCAAAGCCACCTTGCGGATCATGGTGGCCTTTTTGCCGTTCCAGAGAGATTTGCCGGTGTCATACTCGCTGAGCTTGACTTCCTCGTAGCTGGCACGGGTGCGGTCCTTGCGGTAGACCTTTGCCCAGCCGCCGATAAGAGTCTCGCCGCCGATAATGGTCTCGCCGGCGTCCCCATCATAGACGATGGAACCCTCACGGTTCAGCAGCTGGCCATCTGCGGTCAGAACGATTACGCCAGCTTCAAAGCCGTCAAAGTTGGGGTTGCGCTCGGCCATCTGCAGATAGCAGTTCTTGCCCAGCACGATGGTGCTGGCGGTGTCATCGTTCTTGTTGTCGTAGTGAATCAGGTAAGCCTCTTTGGTAAAGGGGTTCAGCTTGTACTGCTTGCAGGTCTCCAGAAAGATCTTGCACTCGGTGTCGGTGGCTTTGTCGCAAATAAAACGCCGTACTTCGTCAAAACTGACGACGAGGTGCTGGCCATCGGCAGCAGTGATCTCCACCGGAACGGACGGGGATGCGGCCTGCATAGCAGTGCTGCCTGCACGGTTGGCGTTCTGGACGGAACGGTTTGCCAGAGCCTGTGCATTGGAAACGGACGAAGTAGGCGCGGGTGCGCCGGAACGAGTAAGTGCCATAAGTAAATACCTCCAAAATTATTTGATAGAACCATAGCGAAAACCGCGCTCTGCGGCTCCCTGCTTGAACCATGCGATATCCTCGCGGGTGAACTCTACCCAGAAACGATACTGCTTGCGGGCAGGAGCTTCCGGCTGGGCAGGTGCTGCAAAGCGCTGCAGCACTTCACAGTCCAGCCGTCCGGAAGCGGTGATAAAGGCGTTGCGTTGGGCGCTCTGTTCAGCTTCCGCCTTGAGCTGACGCTCTTCCTCAGTGGGAGGGATGATCACCGGTGCGGCTGCGCGGGCACGTTCTGCGGCCTGCCTTTCTGCTTCTGCGCGGCGCAGCTTTTCCCGGTTGTCCTGCAGGCGCAGGTGTTCGGCAAGCGCGGCGTTCAGATCCAGAACACGAAGATATCCCAGCTTGCAGGCTTCAGCATCTTCGCCGCAGGTGTCCTGAATGATTTTCAACTCTTTCCGCCGTGTTTCAACATCCCGGCGCAGCTCCCGGCTGGCCTTTGCCAGATCATAGGTTTTGTTCAGCCACTGGGGCACAAGCAGGCGGTCAAAGGGGATAAGCTCCCGCAGTTCTCCGATGCAGTCGGCATAGACAGCCCGCAGCGCATCCTGCTTATCCTGCCGCTCGGCTTCCTCCACAGCCTTGACCTGCTGGTCAATGGCACCGGAGACAGCCTTGCACTGACCCTGCATCTGCTTGGCACTCTGCAAGAACTCTTCCAACGGCTTCATGTAAAAAGCCTTGGCGCTGCGGGCGGCATCGCTGAGCTGCTTGTCCAGCTTGTTCACGGCGGCGCGGTCAGCCTTGGCATCCTTGATGGTGTCCGGGGTGTAGATGCGGCCGGTGTAGGCGGCCAGCATCTCGGTCAGATTCTGCTGCACCTCGGCTTCGTTCCACCGGATCGCGGGCAGTTCCGGGTGCTCCACCCGGACGGTCAATTCATTCGTCATTTTCGGGATCCTCCTGTTCTGCTTCCTGTTCGCGTGGCAAAAAGTAATAGTTGTCGGGCGGCTCAAGCGGCGGGCCGTAGCCGTCCAGCGCAAGATCATACATCGGGTTCATCAGCTGCACCTCCGTCATAATCTGCGGGCTGACGGCAGAGCAGGGAAGCTTCTTCCATGATGCTGTTCAGTGCGCCGCACAGGGTCTGGAAGGTGCTCTCCAGATCTTCACCGGTCAGGCGGGAATAGCTGCCTTTGCAGGTGTCCCATGCCGAACGGAACAGGCTGGCGCAGTAGTTGGCGGTCTCAAAATCGGCCTGTGTATTGTCATTGGCGCGGGCTTGGAGTGTGGCCAGCTGTTTGCGCAGGGCAGTGTTATCCTTGGCAAGTTCAGAATTCCGGGCATCTGCAAGGCCCCAGGCCTTTTCTGCTGCCAGACGGTCCAGTTCTTCCTCATCCCACTGGTGAGCCAGAGCTTTGGCCCGCCGGTCTACCTCTTCCTCATCCACCACGGCAGCGATGGGCTGCTTTTTCAGGGCCGCATTTTCTTCTTGCAGCTTATCCGCCCGGAGCTTTGCCGCTTCGGCCACCTGCCGGGAGCCGGAAAGCTGATTCTCAGCATCCTTGGCCCGGGCTTCGGCCTTGCTCTGCATCTTCCATGCTTCCTCTTCGCGGGCCTCGGCAGAGTCGGCGCGCTCTTTCAGCTGGGCGTTCTGCTCTTTCAGGCCGCTGATGTCGGCAAGAGCGGATTCGTAGCGGCTTTCTGCTTCTTCCCGCTTTTCCGTGTCCTTATGGGTCTGGGCTTCGGCGCTTTTCACCAGCTCCTTGAAATAGGCATTTTCCTTGCGGGCGTTCTGAGCGGACTTCTCGGCGGCATCGGCACGGTCTTTCTCCGCTTTGAGCTGGGCCATAAGCTCCTGATACTCTTTGTAAGTAGTGATGTCACCGGTAAAAACGGCTTGCTTGACCACCTCCGGGGTGCTGGGCTTGGCAGCGGCATACAGCAGTTTCAGGGGCTGTACGTCCAGAATGGACCTGCCTTCCAGCTGGATGTTGCCGAACTGTTCGGCAACCCTCACCATGTTTTCACCGGTGTCCCGGCTGATGCCGACGGCGGCACACCACTTGCCCCAACTGCCCTGATAGTGGTTTGCGGTCAGGTCGTGGGCGTGCTTTGCGGCCATAATGCGGGCCATGTTACCGGTGATGAAGGTCTGCGCGTCCTGCAACAGCAGGGCGTTTGTCTGGTCGTCTGCGCCAAAATCAAATGTTACAGCTTCGGTAGCAGTCATAGACTGGACAGCAGGGGCCACAGAAGAACTGTCCGCATTCGCGGCAGGGGCCGATGAGTTCTTCGTAGGGGATGCTACGGGGGTCGATGCCTGACATTCGGATTCCTCTTCCACCGGTTCGATGGGGGCGTTCTTGCAGGGCTTGGCATTTTCCAACGCGTCCAGCATTGCGCAGTCGATTTCGTACTCATCCAACGGGGCGAATTCCGCGCCGTTAGACAGGAATTCCTGCGGGGTCAGCTTCTTGTCTGCTGCCTTGGCCCGCTCGAATTTCTGCGTCATGAGGTGGCTTTCTTTCCAAATGCTGCCGTCCCAGCGCCAGAACCGGCCACGGTAATAGGCATAAACCGTCTCGTTGGAAAGCTTGGAACTGATGGTGTAGTCCGTCATACCCGCACCTCCGTGTCCTTGAGGCGGTCCAGCATCTCGGTCTGCACATCCTTGCTCATGGGCTGGATGTTGTTGCCCTTCCAGCCATAGCAGAGGATAGGGCCGTAGATATGCTGACCGCAATAGATACGGTTCAGGTCTCTGCCCATGATGCCGTACACCAGCACTGCCGGGGTGCGTGGCAGGACTTTCTGCTCACAGGGGCACCGCAGCAGTGCTTCGATGCCCTGCAGCGTGTCCGGCAGGGTGGTGACTACCGGCTCTTTGCCCGGTTCGATCAAAATTCCTTTCATTGTAAAACCTCCGATTTTGTGATATCATCGGGGTGATGAAGTCGTTCAAACTCATCATCCCTTGCAGCTCGTCGGTGTTGGCGCACCGGCGGGCTTTTTTCGTATAGTGCGTACCGGCGGCAGGCTGTCCACCTCGCTGCGGTCGATACGTTCCCGCGCAAATGTGTACTTGTAAGTTCGATGGCTGCCGCTGAGCCCATGGCTGACGGCAGACGCAAAGCTGTTCGCGCTCTTGTAGCCCAGCCGCCGGGCACACATCTCGGACGAGCCGGATGCCAGTAGATCGCCGGTCTTTGCGTCCCAGACGGTGTACCACATGACGCGGGCAGGTTTTTCATTATGCGCCCTGTAATCCCTGCAATATTGGTTGTGGCGCTCTCTGCGGCAGGAAGCGCAAAAGCGCAGGTTGCTAGCAACATTTTCCATCACCTTGCCGCAGTCCAAACAAACGCGGGTAAAGTGCTTTCCTTTATTCATGGGTGGTGTCAGCCCGCCTTCCTTCCGCTCTTCACGGTGTTGCGGGGCTGCTGATGCACCTTGCGGCGGCGTTTCTCACGTGCTTCGGCGGCAAAGCCCAGCCGCATGAAGAAGATCGCCAGCAGGATCAACACCATGGCCGTGACGAACGCACCGTCCGAGACGGTGCCAAGGGTCTGAAAGCTGCCCTCCAGCCCCAGGCCGTACAGCAGGCCCACCACAAAGCAGGCCATTGCCAGCCAGTACCAGACAAAGGATTTAATCTTCATGCAGATTCATCCTCCCTGCTCATTTCCGGGAAGAAGAACTTCCCAATCTCGTCCTGCTGAATGTCCAGCAGTTCACACATTGCCGCGATCTCTGCGCTCGTCCACGGCTGGTTCCCGTGCATCCTGCCGCTCATGGTGTCACGGCCAATGCCGATGTACTCAGCCACTTCCTGATCCCGGAATCCGCAGCTGTGGAACCGGCCCCGCAGCTTCCAGTACGGAATCTGCCGGAAGGTGCCGCGAATGGTTGATGCGTTCAACATTTTATTCCTCCTTCTTTTCGGCGGGCAGCCCATCCAGCAGGCTGTCCATCAGGGCAGCGTAGAACGGGTAGCCTTTGGCGACGATGGTCAGGCTGTCAATGGCGCTGGTGAGGTAGCTCTGGGAGCCGCGCACCACGTTCTCCATGGTGCGTACCGTGTCGCAATGCTGGCCGTAAATGGCCTTGAACTCACCGCACAGGGCCTTGACCTGCATATACTTGGCCTTGCTGTCCTCGCGGTTCTTGCGGCACTCGTCCAGAAAAGCGGTGTTCTCGTCCAGTTTCTTCCGGGCTTCGATCACCCGGTCGATGGCGCTCTGCACGGCCTGCTGCTCTTTGTGCTGCGCGGCCAGCTGCTTCTCCATCTGGTTGAAGGCCTCGATGTACTTGAGCTTCCACTGCACGGCTTCCTTGCCGGTAAAGCCCATGGCCAGCAGGGAAAAGCCGTCCCGGTTCATCAGGTACATGGGGTACTTCTTGCCGCGGTTCTCAAAAGTAGCGGGGTGAAACATAGATTTGGCGGCTGAATTTTCAGCCACGAGATTTGCGACGGCCTGCATCACATTTTTGTGCTCCTTGCCGAAGCGCTTGGCAACGTCCCGGCTGGATGCCACCGGCTCGCCGTTCTGGGTGGATAAGATGATGTCGTTCATGGTGAATATGTACCTCCTTGTGGGTGGCTCCCTTCTGCGGTATACTTGAGCGGAAGGGAGATGTTGAAATGCCTGAAACAAAATTTAGATGTCCATATTGCGGAGTTGAATTTATCGAGAAAAGTGATAATACGAAAATCCGAACGATTGATTACGGCCGAGATGCGGACGAATTAGCGATAACTGGCTACACATGGCTTGATCATGAAATCCAAGCTCGTTACCACTGCTGCCCAGCGTGTGAGAGATATTCCGTTCGGATTACAGGATTCGACAACGCTTTCTCATTGACGTATCCTCCGTATACGGGAATGGTTCTGCCAGATTACATCCCGGAAGCCATCAGAACAGATTACCTTGAAGCTTGTTCTATTCTGGATAAAAGTCCAAGGGCGGCTGCTACGCTGGCCCGCCGCTGCTTGCAAGGAATGATTCGGGACTTCTGGGGAGTCCATGACAGAAGCTTGGCGAAAGAAATGGAAAGGATTCAAGATAAAATTCCCGCGGATTTGCATGAAGCGCTTAAAAACCTTCGTGAGCTGGGTAACATCGGTGCCCACATGGAAACAGATGTGAATCTGATTGTTGACATCGATCCAGGCGAAGCCCAAAAGCTTATCAAGCTTCTGGAAGTGCTTTTCAAAGACTGGTACATCGCACGGCATGACCGCGAAGAACTGTATAATGACATCCTTGCTATAAATCAGGATAAGCAGGAGCAGCGTCATCGGTCCTGAACATCATTCACACTAAGAGAATCCGGCACTTCGGAGCATCCGAAGTATCCGATTTGTAAAGATATGTAGATATTCCCGACACCGTTTTGGTCATGATGAAGGCTTAGAATCCTTACATCATCATGACGGATCAGTTCCTTCAAAAGTTCTCCAGTCGGCACATCCTTCAGCGCCCAGCGTTCCTCTTCCACAGGTTCGCTGGGCTTTTTGTTGTTGTCCATGTGTTTCACCTCCTTGTGTGCACCTCGCTCCTGCGGTAGAATAAAGGGGCAGAAGGGAGGTGAAAAAATGAGTGATATTCAAAAACTTGCCTACTATCAGCGGGAAGTTGCGAAGATGGCTGCCTTTACTTCTACGGCAACACGGCTGGCAGGATGTGTGGATCCAGCGCTTTTGAAAGCTGGAGTTATAGGCTCTCAGCTCCAGGCAACTGGAATGATAAACCCGTCATTGGCCCGGTTCATTGCGGAGCAAAACTCAATCATGCAAAAATTTTATCCGGGCATGGCAGCACAGCTGTATGCCAACACCTATAAGTTTGCGGCAGTAACAAAGGCAGCTTCATCGTTTACCAAAACCATGGAACTGGCAAACCGTCTGGCTCAGGATTGGGAAGAAGCTCCGCTCTTGAGAGGTGAATGCGCTGAAATCTCAGTCGAAGATGCCAGAGCGGTGGTTGAAGAAGTAAAGCCGTATATGCCAGAAATGGCAGTGACAACTATTGATGAAAAACTCGCAAAAACTAAAACCGCCGATGTAAAGATTCCTTGGGACAAAATAAAGGAAACCATTCTGTTCATTGTAGCCATCTGGTCGTTGCTTCTTCAGCTCAAACCGGATCCTCAAACAGAGATTCAAGCTGAAATGCTTGAACTGCAAAAGCAGGAAACAGAGCGATCAGAGGAATTTCGACAACGAACCGAGGAGCACTTCAAAATTGTTGAGGATGCGCAGGAACGAATCGTTCAAGCTGTTGAGATGTTTGTAGACCAGCTCATCGAAGCTGATAATGAGAGCGATGGTGTCGCTAAGGCGATTGATTCGCAGGACGTTTTGGAAAACTGCGATGCTTTGCAGCAACAGGCTGACCACTAGCAATGATGTTGTTCTTTTCAAGCGCTTGATTTCTTTCTCCATCTTTACCCAGCGTTCCTCTTCCACAGGTTCGCTGGGCTTTTTGTTGTTGTCCATGTGTTTCACCTCCTTGTGTGCACCTCGCTCCTGCGGTAAAATGGAGAAAACAGGAAGGATGTGATAAAAAATGAGCGAAAATAAAGAAATTGAAAAGCTTACAGGTTATCATCGTGAAGCTGCGAAGATGGCTGTTTTTACCTCTACGGTAAAGCAGCCGGACTGCAGTCAGCTTACAGAAGAACAGTTGAAAGCTTTACTTGATGCCTGCGACCACTCAAAAAGCTCTTACGCCGAGGAAGCGGCTTCCGAAGACCTGCGTGAACTGCGAGAAAAATTTGAGCAGAGCCAGAAAGAACATTGCGAAGTTCTGCACAAGTTGCAAGAACAGCATGATGCAGAGATGAGAGATCAGGCCAAAGAAAATAGATTCAACCGAGTATGCAATGTGATCGCAATTTTGATTGCGGCTGCATCGATGTTCATTTCTTTAGTAAAATGACAACCAATGCCAGAATCTGGATGCAAAGAGCAAAGATTTGCATTTCGTGGTTCTTCATCTTCTTCACCTCCTTTGGATGGCTGGCAAGTATGTATTTTTCACTATGGATGTGCTATCATAAAGACACCCCAAAACGGAAGGAGGTGAAAAAACATGAGCTTGTCATTGACTAAAATGGCTGTTCTTACTGGATATGCAAATACCATTTCCCTCAAAGAATTTGCAAAGAACCGTTTATTTCTGGTGACACCTGCTGGCATGATCAGCGGTATCCCCGTATTTGATGAGGAAAATAGCAATCCGAACATTGCCGTTGCGCAGACAGTTAACTCCTCAGCTCTCAAGGCCGTTTCCAAAGCTGCTTCTGCTGAAGAAGAAAGTCCGCAGACGGGTGAAAGCTGTGAGTTTATTCTGCTAAAGGATGCTCGTCTGGAAACCACAAGTCCCGTTGTGAATTTCCCTGTTCTGACTGTCTTTTGTGACCAGATCATTGCTGTGACCCTTGGCACTGATCTCACCAATGGCTAACACCTCGCGATTTTGCCGCCCTTGTACCGCTAATACAAGGGCGGCAATTTCTTTGGGTTCACCAATGATTTTGATTTTCATGTTTTTCACCTCCTTTTGGATGAATTAAATAATCTACTTTAAGTAGATGCACTGGCGAAAAAAATTTGGTCGATGGGAATGCCGACGACCTCACTGATTCTTTTCGCGGTGGCGACGGTAGCGTCTTCGGGCGATTGCTCGATTTTGCGGTATGTATCGCGCGAAATTCCGAGCTTTTCTGCCATTTCACGCTGTGTGAAACCGGCGTACTGGCGGGCTTGTTTAACGGTGAATCCCAAGTTCACACCTCCTTTCGTCTGGGTTCGAGAATACTATACTCCACTTTTAGTAGAATGTCAAGAACTTAAAGTAGAAAATTTTAAAATAAATGTTGACATAGCTCTACTTTTGGTGTAATCTCTACATATAAGGAGTGATTCAATTGAGCATCGCTGAAAATATTAAAAAAATCCGATTGGAACACGAGCTATCACAGGCTGACCTTGGCAAGATTGCAGGTGTCAGCGACAAAGCGGTGTCCACTTGGGAACTCGGGATAAAAATACCTCGCATGGGCGCAGTGGAGAAAATGGCAAATTACTTTGGTATCCCCAAAAGTGCAATTTTGGATGATGCCCAGCCCGCTCCTGCATCCCGTCCCATCCCCCCGGGCTTTGAGCCGATGCCGAAGATGAAGAAGATCCCGCTGATCGGCAGCATTGCCTGTGGGGAACCCATCACGGCAGAGCAGAACATTGAAAAAATGGTGGACGTGCCGGAGAACATCCGGTGCGATTTTTCCCTGACCTGCCACGGTGACAGCATGGTGGATGCCGGCATTCACGATAAAGACGTGGTGTATATCCGCATCCAGCCGGAGGTGGAGAACGGCGAGATCGCAGCGGTGCGCATTGATGGCGAAGCCACTCTCAAGCGGGTATATTACAACCCCGGCACGCTGACCCTGATGCCCGCAAACCCGGCTTATGCGCCCATGATCTACGCCGGCCCCCAGCTGGAAGAGGTGCACATTGAGGGCAAGGCCGTAGGCTGGACGCACTGGGTAGGGTAATTTTGGATTATCGGAGTCATTCCAGTCTATATAGCGAAGGAGTGTTATGTATGAAGAAAACTATGAAAAAGACCGCTGCAGCACTGTGCATTGCCGCAACGCTTGTATCTGTGGCAGCGCCGGCAATGGCTGTCAGCCCAGCAGAATATATGAGCACAGCCGCTCTTGAAGAATGCAATACTGCGACGGTAGCGCAGGTGGAAAGCCTGATCAACCAAATCGGAACCGTCACGACTGCCCGCCGCCCGGCAATTGTGGCTGCTGTAAATGCTTATAACGAATTGGACGATGCAAGCAAGGCGCAGGTCAGTAACTTTGCGGTGTTGGCAGAAGCCCAGCAGGTGCTTGGACTGAAAGACGCTCTTGCAAAGCTGAAAATCAGTTATGATAAGGTCGAGGACGCAAGAAGCTATGTGTCACCCACGGAAGACCGACTGAGCAATCAAGGCAAAAGCTATATACTGCCCTTCTTTGTAAATGGCAGCACCAATGATCCGTCAATGTTTTTCATGGTTCTGTGTAGCGGCAACAAATATGTGTACTTGGACACGATTACGATTCGCGCGGGCGAGTATAAATATACCTACACGATTGATTGGACGGATGTGGATCGTGGCTATGATGGAAAGCAGTACTGGGAACTGACATCTTTTATGGGCGATGATGAAGATATCCAGTGGTTTAAGAATATTTTGAGCGCTGATGAAATCATTATCCGATACAGCGGCGATGGTGGCAGCATCGACCACACAGTCACCCCCGAAGAGCGTCAGGCAATTACGGATGTCTTGAACGCATATGATCTGTTCAAGGCAGCAAGCCCGACTGTGCGCGCAAAGGCTTTGAATAACTGATGTAAACTAAACAAAAACTCCCCCGGCGCGCCAACGCCGGAAGAATCAACAAGAATACAGGAGGACAAAATCATGGGCTTTATGGATACTTTACAGAAAGAATCTTCTTACTCTACCGCATCCGGTAATTCGTACCAGTACGTGGTCCTTCAAGTCACACTGAAGGAAAAGTTCATCGGCACCGGCTCTGGAAACCTGACTGAGCTGGAGAATGTCATTAACCAGCAGGCCGCCAAAGGCTATCGGCTCCATACTATAACCACCGCCAACGGCGGCAGTAAGGGACTGATGGGCGGTGACCGCATTCAGGCTACAATGGTTTTTGAAAAGGTGAACTGATATAAGGACGAAAGAAAACGCCCCCCCAGTCAGACGTTGACCGCCTGATGGAGGGCTTGAATGCCGAAAGTATACGGAAGCTGAGAGAATATGCAGAGCTGCTCCTGCTTGGGCAGGAAAAAGAAGAAAAGAAACCTTAAAGCGCAGACATCCTACTATAATAATAGTGTAAAAATGTATAAAAGTGTTGTAAATATCACTTATAAGTGATATAATAGTATAGGCGCAGACAGGATGTGGTCAATCTGAACGACGTATTGTTTCAAATGCTGCTAGAAGATCTTTTTGAAAGATATGGCAGCATGCTTTCTATTCACCAGCTTTTTATACCAGAACTTGTTCTCCTTTTGAGAAGAGGCGGAATTGAGCAACAGTTCATGTCAAGGCTCTCTGATAATCTTGCAAAACTCCGGGATTATGGAGATGTTTGTATTCGCAAGAAAAAATCAAACATGGAATATCTTGTCGGACAATCTCCTTTGTGTTCCATGCGCTTTTTACTTCCGGGTTCAAACATACGTGTTCTATTTGTCTATCAGAATGAAATGGTTTACCTTCTAACCGCTTTTCATGAGCGCGCAGGGCATCAAAACACCGCTTATCCCAAATATACTCCTATTGCAAAGCAGCGCTTTAATGAACTTAAAAAGGGGGACTGATTATGTCTTGCAGAGCAACTTTATCTGATTTAATCAAAGCCATTACCCAAAACATGTCCGCTGCTGAGATGGCAAAAGCCGCAATAAATATTCAAATCCAGCAGATGATTCACGATACCCGCATGGAGAAAGGCTGGACACAAAAAGACCTTGCTGAAAAGATGGGGGTAAAGCAGAGCCTTGTTTCCCGCTGGGAGAGCGGAGAATGCAATTATACCATCAACACTTTGATTGACATTGCCGATGCTTTGGGGCTGTCGGTACAGTGCCCTTTGAAGCCCGATGAAAGAATCATGTCCACCGAACCTGAAAATGTGAAGTCTGATGCTGCAAACAACACAGCTTTTAAAACGCCTGACTTTTCTTCGTCAAGGTTGATTCGGTTCCCTGAAACACCTAAAAAGCCAACCGGAGGTGCACACAATGGATGCAAAGCAGTTTGAAGCTGACATTCAGTATCTTGGAAGCTTTCTTACGGAATGCTCTTTTGATAATAATATCATTGATGCTGTGTCGCAGTGTGAATTAACGCATCAGCTCTCCGTTTCTATCAGTGAGCAAGTTCCAATTGATGATCCTTCTAAGAAGGCTGCTTATGTCAGGCTCATTCTTGACGGCGTTTATTCATTGCAGGATGGCTCAGAAGCTTCCTGCAAGTATCACATGGTTATACACGGCAAGTTTATGATTGATAAGAGCGTACCTGACGAAGATTTTGAAACAAAATTGTGGTTCAACGGCTCTGCAGCGGTGTATGGCATTGCCCGTTCAAAAATGGAGGTTATGTCCTCTATGGTTCTTAATCATGGAAAAATCGAGCTTCCAATGGTCAATATGTACGAACTGCTCAAAGCTCAGTTTGAAAAAGAAAACAAAAGTTAATCCTCGTTCTATGTTTATCCTCCGGGAATGACGGGGTGCCATGTGGCGTAGAATATCATTCACTTGTAAGAGCGGGGTTTGCTGAATGCAGATCCCGTTCTTTGTTCGCTATTAAAGCAAAAGCCCATCGGCAAAGCCGAAGGGCCAATGTATAAAGGAACCGTTTCAATCAGTCCCTTCATGTGCGAGCTGGGTTCTTCGCAGCGCGGCAGCGTATACTTCCAGCTTTTTGCGGTTATCCTCTGAGAGAGTTCTGTACGCCTTTTCAATGTATCGCTCGTCCTCCTCAACACCCGGGGTGTTTCCGAGAACAGCCGTTTTATCCTGCATCTGCGTGTTACCTCCATGGTTCCATTTTTTGTTTTGTTGACCTCGCCAAAGCTCACAAAACAACTGCTCACAACCATATGTTACATCAAACGGTTGTTGCTGTCAACAAATATCAAAAAATTTGATGCTTTTGCAATTTCAACCGAAAGGAGCAGAACGATGAAAAAGAGAACGAACACAGCGTTTTGGGTCGAAAAGGAAAAGCGCTGGTGCATCGCAGTTCAGAAGAACGGCACCCGCAAACGGTTTTACAGCAGCACGCCTGGCCGCACCGGCCAGCGGGAAGCCAACGCAAAGGCCGATGCCTGGCTTGACGATAGCATCAGAGACGGAAAAAAGAAGGTAGCTGCCCTCTATGCCCAGTGGGTAGAAGAACTGAAGCTGACTTGCGGGACATCCTATGTGACACAATGCCAGCGTTACGGGGACTGCTATATCCTGCCGACCTGTGGGAATATCCGCATTGACGAGTTAACAGAGGGCGATCTTCAAAAGGCCATTGACGTTTCGTTCCGGAAGCGCTCACAGAAAAAGAACCAGCGCAAGCCCATCTCAAACCAGCCGTTGAGCCGAAAGACGCTTATGACGATCCGGGCTGCGGAAACCGCCTTTGTCAAGTGGTGCCGAAGGAACAAGTACACGACACTCTACCCCGACCTGTCTATCCCGAAGAATGCCAGGATGGGGAAACGCACAATTCTTCAGCCCACCGCTCTGAAGGTGCTGTTTAGCGTAGACACCCGCACCTACTATGGAAAGCTGGTATTTGATGAATATATCTACGCCTACCGCTTTGCAGTTGCGACCGGCCTTCGTCCCGGAGAGCTGATTGGCTTATGGTATGGAGACATCAAAGGGAACACGGTCAACCTTCGGCGCAGCATCAACGTACACCGGGAACAGACGACCGGAAAAAACGAAAACGCAATCCGCTCTTTTGACATGGGCAAGGAAGCTCGCGAGGCATACGAGGCACAGGTGCAGCTTCTGAAGGCTCAAGGTATGCTTCTGAACTACAATACCCCGCTGTTTCAGATCCCGTCAGAACACGCGCTCTATCGCCGCTGGGAATCCTATCAGGAAGCAAACGGGCTTGAGCCGAAAGTTTCACTTTACGAGCTGCGGCACACCTTTGTCAGTGTTGAATCCAGCGTCCTGACTGACAGCCAGCTGAAGATGCTCGTGGGTCATAGCAAGAACATGGACACT
>ERZ773228.3064-NODE-3064-length-14224-cov-17.566942_pt1 | contig 14224 bp, 8 predicted proteins | sample MGYA00580524_ERZ773228 | MGnify/ENA primary metagenome ERZ773228 (study PRJEB29015, sample SAMEA2737768) | human gut metagenome | biome: human gut; feature: human-associated habitat; material: faeces | place: China | collected 2012 ...
TGCACTCCTTGTACACGGCCATGGTGGCGGGGATGATGATGCCGCGCACGCCCTTTGCGATGTGTTTGCCCTTCAGGATGTTGTAAGCGGCTTCCATATCCTCGAGGCGGCCATTGGTGCAGCTGCCGATGACCACCTGGTCGATCTTGATGTCCTTGCCCTCGCTGGCGGGGTGGGTGTTCTCGGGCAGGTGGGGGTAGCTGACGGTCGGCTCGAGGGCAGAGAGGTCGATTTCAATGGTCTTCTCGTACTCGGCGTCCGGGTCGGCCTCATAGAACACCGGCTCACGCTGGCTGCGGCCCTTGAGATAAGCCTTGGTCACGTCGTCCACGGGGAAGATGCCGTTCTTGGCACCGGCCTCGATGGCCATGTTGCAGATGCTCAGGCGGTCGTCCATGGAGAGGGAGGCAACGCCCGGGCCGGTGAACTCCATCGACTTATACAGCGCACCATCCACGCCGATCATACCGATGATGTGGAGGATGAGGTCTTTGCCGGAAACTTTCGGCGGCAGCTTGCCGTTCAGCACGAACTTGATGGCGGCAGGCACCTTGAACCATGCCATGCCGGTAGCCATGCCGGCAGCCATATCGGTGGAGCCAACGCCAGTGGAGAATGCGCCCAGTGCGCCGTAGGTGCAGGTGTGGCTGTCGGCGCCGATGACGCAGTCACCGGCTGTCACAATGCCTTTTTCGGGCAGCAGAGCGTGCTCGATGCCCATCTGGCCCACATCGTAGAAATTGAGGATGTCGTACTTGTTGGCGAACTCGCGGCACTGCTTGGACTGGGTCGCGCTCTTGATGTCCTTGTTGGGAACGAAGTGGTCGAGGACGATGGCGATGTGCTCTTTGTCGAACACGCCGTTGAAGCCCGCCTTTTCGAACTCGTTGATGGCGACGGGGGTAGTGATGTCATTGCCCAGCACGATGTCGAGCTTGGCGTTGATGAGCTGGCCTGCCTTGACCTCGGCGAGGCCTGCGTGTGCGGCCAGAATTTTCTGCGTCTGGGTCATTCCCATGGTTCATTCTCCTTTTGATACTCTCTCAAAAATCTCTCTTTATTTATTGTTGATCGCGCTGACCAGTGCATGGATACCGGCCACGATAATATCGGTATCGGTGCCTGCACCCCAGGTGACGATGCCGTCGCCCCACTCGAGGCCGACGTAGGAAGCGGCGCGGGAGGTGGAGCCTTCGTCCAGACTGTGCTCGGAGTAAGTTTCCAGGTGGAAGTCCATGCCGGTGGCGCTCTGGATAGCGTTTGCCACAGCATCCAGACGGCCATTACCCACCGAGGTGACCACCTTGCGCTGACCGTTCAGATCCAGCGTGACGGTGGCGGTGATGCCGTTGACCTGTGCGAAGTGGGCCTCGACGACAGACAGGGGCTTGGACTTGTTGAGGAAGGTATCCTCGAAGATGTGGAGCACTTCGCCTGCGCTCAACTCCTTGTGGCTGTGGTCGGACACGCTCTTGACCTTGTAGCCCAGCGCCTCGCGCATCTTGGCGGGCAGGTTGTAGCCGTAGTTCTGCTCCAGCACGAAGCCGATGCCTCCCTTGCCGCTCTGGCTGTTGATGCGGATGACGTCGGCGTCGTAGGTGCGGCCGATGTCGTGGGGGTCCACCGGGATATAGGGGCAGGTCCAGCGGTGGTCTCCCTTCTCCTTGCGGTAGGCCATGCCCTTTGCAATGGCGTCCTGATGGCTGCCCGAGAAGGCGGCGAACACCAGCTGGCCGGCGTAGGGGGTACGCTCGTAGATGTGCATCCGGGTGACCCGCTCGTAGGTAGCACAGATGGCGGGCATATCGGAGAAGTCCAGCTTCGGGTCTACGCCGTGGCTGTACATATTCATGGCGAGGGTCACAGCGTCCACGTTGCCGGTGCGCTCGCCGTTGCCGAAGAGGCAGCACTCTACCCGCTGAGCGCCTGCCAGAACGGCCAGCTCTGCACAGGCGACGCCGGTGCCGCGGTCATTATGCGGGTGGGTGGAGATGATGACGCTGTCGCGGTACTTGAGGTGCTTGTCGCAATACTCAATTTGATTTGCATAGACATGGGGCATACTCATCTCGACCGTGACCGGCAGGTTGATGATCATGGGGCGGTCGGGGGTGGGCTGCATGATGTCCAGGACCGCGTTGCAGACCTCAACGGCGTAGTCCACCTCGGTGCCGGTGAAGCTCTCGGGGCTGTACTCGAAGAGGAAGTTGCCCTCATACTCCTCGCTCAGCTGCTTGACCAGCTTTGCGCCGTCCATGGCGATCTGCTTGATCTCCTCCTTAGACTTGTGGAACACCTGCTTGCGCTGGGCGACGGAGGTGGAATTATAGAAGTGGATGACCGCACGAGGTGCGCCCTTGACAGCCTCGAAGGTGCGGCGGATGATATGGTCGCGGCACTGGGTCAGCACCTGCACGGTGACATCGTCGGGGATCATGTTCTTCTCGATGAGGGTACGGAGGAACTCGTACTCCGTCTCGCTGGCGGCCGGGAAGCCGACTTCGATCTCCTTGAAGCCAATTTTGACCAGCATCTGGAAGAATTCCAGCTTTTCCTCGAGGCTCATGGGGACGATAAGGGCCTGATTGCCGTCGCGCAGGTCCACGCTGCACCAGGTGGGAGCTTTCTCGATGTGGTCTTTCTTGACCCAGCTGTCATAGCCGGCGGGAACCGGGTAATATCCCGGTGCGTACTTGGTAGCGTCCATCATAATTCTTGTCCTCCATTTTTGCTGTGTCAACCTCTCCGTCTCGCATTCGCTCGACAGGGCCGGGTTGCGGCAGCGCGTCAGCGCTGACTGAGAGGTTGACTCCTTTTATCAAACGAAAAGGCTCCCGTCTCTCAAAGGACGAAATCCCCTGAGAGACGAGAGCCTGTAATTTCTGTTACAGGGCACCCGTGGTACCACTCTCTTTGCTGTGCCAAAAGCACAGCCGCTCTGCACGATCGGCTTTTTGAAGCGAATCGCTGCCCTTATAACGGTAGGCTTCCGTCAGGACCTACTGTCTGCTTCAGTCCTGCCGCTCAGGGGCCAGTAACCGAGACCCTCTGCACCGCCTTGCACCATCCGGCGGCTCTCTGCACGCAGAAGAAAATCGTTTTTTCCCCGTCAACGCATTTGCGCTTTGTTCAAAGTGGTTTCATTTTAGCAAAAGCCGCCGCCACTGTCAAGCAGTTTGACTCACATTGAAAATGAAACGATTTCACATAAATAGCAGCATAAATTTTCAAAATTTGCGGGTGGATTCTTTGCTTTGTTAAGAATCTGCGAAGTTTTTGCAAAGTTCGCCTCGAAACGCTGGTTTCTGAAATGGCGTCGTGGTATGCTGTTTGCAACGTAAGGAGGGACCCCCATGAAAGAAGTCAAGACCCCCAAAAAGCCATTGGCTATTTACTACGCCATTGTATTACTGGTGCTGATGCTGCTCAACTTCGTGCTCGTGCCGTGGATGAGCGAACGGCAGGTAAAAGAAGTGGACTACGGCACCTTCATGTCTATGACCGAGGACAAAGACATCGGCCGGGTGGATGTGGAATCGAACCAAATCATCTTTACTGATAAAGACGAAAAGCAAATTTACAAGACCGGCCTGATGAACGACCCTGACCTGACCCAGCGCCTCTACGACGCAGGCGCACAGTTTTCCAGTGAGATCGTCGAGCAGGCTTCGCCGCTGCTGAGCTTTCTGCTGAGCTTTGTGCTGCCCATCGTCCTCTTCGTCTGGCTGGGCAATTTCATGAACAAAAAGCTCATAGAAAAGGCCGGCGGCGCGAACTCAATGATGTTCGGCGGCGTGGGCAAGTCCAACGCCAAAGTCTACGTCCAGTCCACCCACGGCATCCGCTTTGCGGATGTGGCCGGCGAAGATGAGGCCAAAGAGAACTTACAGGAAATCGTAGATTATCTGCACGACCCCAAGAAATACGAAGAGATCGGTGCCTCGATGCCCAAGGGCATCCTGCTCGTCGGCCCTCCGGGTACCGGCAAGACCATGCTGGCAAAGGCCGTGGCGGGCGAATCCAACGTGCCGTTCTTCTCCATCTCCGGCTCGGAGTTCGTGGAGATGTTCGTGGGCATGGGCGCGTCCAAAGTCCGTGATCTGTTCAAGCAGGCCAAGGAAAAAGCCCCCTGCATCGTGTTCATCGACGAGATAGACGCCATTGGCCAGAAGCGCAACAGCGGCCAGCTGGGCGGCAACGACGAGCGCGAGCAGACCCTGAACCAGCTGCTCACCGAGATGGACGGCTTCGAGGGCAACAGCGGCGTCATCATCCTCGCGGCCACCAACCGTCCGGATTCCCTTGACCCGGCCCTGACCCGTCCCGGCCGCTTTGACCGCCGTGTTCCTGTGGAACTGCCCGACCTCAAGGGCCGCGAAGAGATCCTGAAGGTCCACGCCAGGAAAGTCGCTCTTGCCCCCGGCATCGACTTCAACACCGTGGCCCGGATGGCCTCCGGTGCCTCCGGCGCAGAGCTGGCCAACATCGTCAACGAAGCCGCCTTGCGGGCCGTGCGCGCTGGCCGCAAGAGCGTGACCGAGGCCGACCTCGAGGAGAGCATCGAGGTGGTCATTGCCGGCTACCAGAAGAAGAACTCCATCCTCACCGACAAGGAAAAGTGCATCGTAGCCTACCATGAGATCGGCCACGCACTGGTGGCGGCGCTTCAGAATCACTCCGCACCCGTGCAGAAGATCACCATCATCCCCCGCACCTCGGGCGCACTGGGCTACACCATGCAGGTCGAAGAAGGCAACCACTACCTGATGACCAAGGAAGAGCTGGAAAATAAGATCGCCACCCTCACCGGCGGACGCGCTGCCGAGGAAGTGGTGTTCGGCTCTATCACCACCGGCGCGTCCAACGACATTGAGCAGGCCACCAAGCTTGCCCGCGCCATGCTCACCCGTTACGGCATGAGCAAAGAGTTCGACATGGTGGCCCTGGAGACGGTGAACAACCAGTATCTGGGCGGCGACACCTCGCTGGCCTGCTCGGCGCAGACCCAGCGCGAGATCGACCAGAAGGTGGTGGAGCTGGTCCGGGCCCAGCACGAAAAGGCTGTCCGCATCCTGACCGACAACCGCGCCAAGCTGGACGAGCTGGCACGGTATCTGTACCAGAAGGAGACCATCACCGGCGAGGAGTTCATGGAGATCCTGAACCGGGAACCGGCACAGGCCCAGTGACCCCGGCGGCAGAGCTGCCAAAAAATTTTTTTAGCCTGCTGCAATAATCCCGCCGCCGCATCCGTTTATAAGACAGATGCGGCGGTTTTGTATTACACCGCATGGCAGACCATGGTTTTCCACAAAACAAAAATGTGCGGTGCAAAACCGCCGTCAACGGAGGTATTCCAAATGAAACTGAACCATAAATTTGTCCGTACCGTCACCACCACCGCTGCAGTGCTGGGTGCTGCCGCCATGCTGAGCGTGGGCGCATTTGCCGCAGAGGCAGACATCAACGACCCTGCTGCCGCAGGCTATCTGCCCCCGCAGGAGCAGATGGTGCAGGGGGATATCGCCCTGCACAGCGCCGATGTGGCGATCGGCGAAAAGGACCCCACCTACGGCGGCTACGGCGCACCGGAGGGAAACCCCATTCAGGGCAACATCATGCTGATCTCCGGCGATGAGCTGGCCGCCCCGTCCGCAGATGCAGCGGCGAAAAAGAGCGAGGCACGTTACACCGTCAAGGGCCTGTTCGGCAGAGAAGTGCTGTACACTGCCCGCCAGAAGGACAGTGTGCTGACGCTGGATGTGCCCGCCGGTTCTGCTACTTTCCGCACCACCGTGCAGGACATGCAGACCCTGCTGAACGAGGGCGTGAGCACGCTGGTGGTCCAGACTGAGAAGGGCTCCACCACCCTGAACCTGTCTCTGCTGGTGGAGGGCCAGAAGGGCACCGACCGCGTGGTGCTGCGCCGACTGGGCGAAAACACCTTCCTCACCGTGGGCCTGCGCTGCCGCCGCGATTTGATCGTGGGGCGCTGACCGCTGAGATCAAATGATGAAAGGGCTGCTGCACGCAGAGATGTGCAGCGGCCCTTTTTGCGCTTTTCTGTTAAGTTTTTGAAAATTTGCGCAGATGTCTTTGCAAAGTCTGCCGGGAGATGTTATAGTTAAATTGAAACAGTATGCATTCCCGATAGAAAGGAAAAAACGCCATGGAGCATTTTGTGGAGTTTGAGGACGTTTGCAAATACTACCAGACCGGCAGTGTGAAGATCGCCGCCGCAGACCACCTGAATTTCTATGTGGATAAGGGCGAGTTCTGCATCATCGTGGGGCCCTCCGGCGCAGGCAAGACCACCCTGCTGAACATCCTCGGCGGCATGGACAGCTGCGACGAGGGCAACGTCTGGCTGGACGGCCAGAATGTGAGCCACTTTACCGCCAGAGAGCTGACGACTTACCGCCGGTACGATGTGGGCTTTGTGTTCCAGTTCTACAACCTTGTGCAGAACCTGACCGCACTGGAGAATGTGGAGCTGGCCAGCGAGATCTGCCGCGACCCGCTGGACCCCAAAGAGACCCTGCGCAGCGTGGGTCTGGGAGAGCGGCTGAACAACTTCCCGGCCCAGCTTTCCGGCGGCGAGCAGCAGCGGGTGTCCATTGCCCGCGCACTGGCCAAAAATCCCAAGCTTCTGCTCTGCGACGAGCCCACCGGTGCACTGGATTACAAGACCGGCAAGCAGGTGCTGGCCCTTTTGCAGGATACCTGCCGCCGCACCGGCCGCACGGTGATCGTTATTACCCACAACACCGCCCTGACGGCGATGGCAGACCGCATCATTCAGGTGCGCAGCGGCAAGATCGTCTCCAATCAGGTCAACGAGCACCCTGTGCCGGTGCAGGAGATTGAGTGGTGAGAGCTGTGCTGAAAAGTTATCGTAAAAACATCCTGCGGGAAATGAAGGACAACCTGAGCCGCATGGTCTCGCTGTTCGGCATCGTAGCGCTGGGCGTGATGATGCTGACCGGCCTGATGAGTTTTGCGCCCAGCATGCGCATCGCCGGGCAGAAATACTACGTGCAGCAGAACGTGTTCGACCTGCGGGTGCTGTCCACGCTGGGCCTTTCGGAGGAGGACATTGCCGCCATTGCCGCCGTGGACGGCGTGGAGGCTGTGCAGCCGGTGAAATATCAGGACGTGGAGGCCCAGTGGCAGGGCCAGAGCGAGACGGCGGTGGTGCGCCTGCAGCAGCTGCCCGCCGACCCCGGGGCCGACACGGCAGAAAATATGAACCGTCTGGTGCTGCTGTCGGGCCGGATGCCTGAGGCCCCGGACGAGTGCGTGGTGCATGTGATGGGCTACGGCGACCCGGTGGAACCGGGCACGGTGCTCACCCTGCCGGAGGACACCGAACATGTGAGCCGGAAGCAGTTCACGGTAGTGGGCACCGTGCAGGACCCGCAGCATTTTTCCACGGACAAGGAGAGCAGCACCGCCGGTGACGGCCAGCTGGATGATATTGTGTTCCTGCCGGAGGGCAGCCTGACCACGGATTATTATACGGCGTGCTATCTCAAAGTGAAAAATGCCGGCCTGTATGATAATTACTCGGACGCGTATCAGGCAGCAGTGGATGACACAGCCGCAAGGGTAAAGGCCATCAGCGGCGCACAGTGCACGGCCCGGCGGGCGGAGCTGATCGAGGACGCCAGTGCAGAGCTGGCCGACGCCCGGGCCGAGTACAACGACAAAAAAGCCGAAGCAGACCGTCAGTTTGCGGAGGCAGAGCAGCAGCTGGCCGATGCACAGGCACAGCTGGACAGCGCCAAAGCCCAGCTGGACGCGGGCGAAGCGGAGCTTGCCGCCAACAAAAAGGCCCTGCCGGATACCATGCAGGGCGGTGCGGACGAGCTGGTGAGCGGCGAGGAACAACTGCTGGAATTTGAGGATCAGCTGCAGCAGATCGAGATGCTGGTGAACCTGAAAAAGGTGGCCGACCCGCTGCTGGGCTATGCGGAAACGGCTCTGCACAACGCGCAGAAGGCGCTGGACGAGGCCGAGCCCGCCGATGAGGAATACACCGACCTGCGGGATGCCCTGCAGAAGGCGCAGGATGCTTACGACAACATCAGCGGCCAGCTGAACGGCTATCAGGCCCAGCTGGACGCGGGCAAGCGCCAGATGTATGCACAGGGGCTGATCTCTTCGCCCAGCCTTTCCAACGAGCAGCTGGTGACCGAAGCCAAAGCCGCATTGCGCCAGATGAAGGTAAAGCTTCTGCAGGGGCAGCTGCAGCTCACCACCGGCACGGCCACAGCCTACACCCAGTTTGATGCGGCACGCACCCGGCTGGACGAAGGCTGGCAGCAGTACAACGACGGCGTGCAGCAGCTGGCCGATTCCCGCGCGGAGTACGAGAGCCGGAAGGCCGATGCCGAACAGCAGTTGGCCGATGGCCTTGCCCAGCTGAACGATGCCGAGGAACAGGTGAGCCAGATCAAGAGCGGTGAGTGGTATGTGCTGGACCGCGGCTCCACCATGAGCTTTGTCACCTTTGAGCAGTATGCCGATCGCATGGATGCCATTGCACGGGTGTTCCCGGTGTTCTTCTTCCTGGTGGCGGCGCTGGTGGCCACCACCACCATGACCCGCATGGTGGACGAGAACCGCCTGCAGCTGGGTACTCTGAAAGCTCTGGGCTACTCCAACGCAAAGATCGCAGGCAAGTATCTGTTCTATGCCCTCAGCGCCAGCGTGCTGGGCAGCATCGTGGGCATGGTCATCGGTTTTGTGGTGTTCCCGCTCATCATCTGGTATGCTTACCAGATGATCTTCAGCATGTCCACCTTTACGCTGCACTTTTACCCCGGCATGGCGGCAGCCAGCGTAGCCATCAGCGCGGCCGTCATCGGTTTTGCTACATGGAACGCCTGCCGTGCCAGCCTGAAGGAAAAGACTGCAGCTTTGCTGCTGCCCCGGGCCCCGGTGGCAGGCAAGCGCATCTTTTTGGAGTACATCACCCCGCTGTGGCAGCACATGAGCTTCTCCCAAAAGACCACAGCCCGCAACCTGTTCCGCTACAAAAAGCGCTTCTTCATGACAGTGCTGGGCGTGGCAGGCTGCACGGCGCTGCTGCTGATCGGTTTTGGCATTCAGGATTCCATCCTGCCCATCGTGGACAAGCAGTCCGGGCAGCTGACCCACAACGATCTCACCATCTCGCTCAGCGATGAAAAGGCGCTGACCATGGAGCAGGGCCTTGCCGACACGCTGGACAGCAGCAGTGCGGTCCGCAGCTGGGGCGCGTTCTACACAAAGTCCACCACCCTTTATAATGAAGAGGGCGGGAGCGCCGATGTCAGCATCGTAGGCGCGGAGGACGATGCCCGGATGACCGAATACTTCACCTTCCGCACCCGGGTGGGCCACGACCCCATTCCCTTTGAAGAGGACAGCGTGATCCTGACCGAAAAAACGGCCCTGAATCTGGAGCTGAGCGTGGGCGATACGTTCTATGTGGAGGCTGCAGACGGAAGCCGCGTGCCGCTGGTGCTGACCGGCATTACCGAGAACTACATGTTCACCCGGCTGTATCTCTCCAATGCGCAGCTGGAGAGCCTGCTGGGCGGAACGCCGGAGTGGAACACCGTCTACGGCCTGACCGGCTGTACCACCGAGGCGGAGTACAACGCCCTGCGCACAAAGCTGCTGGGCTGCAACTATGTGAGCAGCGTCAGCTTCACCGAGGACACCACCTCCATGTTCGGCAGCCTGATCGGCAGCCTGAACTACGTGGTGGTGCTGATCATCGTGTGCGCGGCGGCACTGGCGGCGGTGGTGCTGTACAACCTGATCAGCGTCAACCTTGCCGAGCGCAAAAAGGAGCTTGCCACTATCAAGGTGCTGGGCTTCTATGACAAAGAAGTGTACCGCTACATCTTCCGCGAGATCGAGCTTTTGTCCCTCATCGGCTCCGGCGTGGGCCTGCTGCTGGGCGTGCCGCTGCACCGGTTCATCATCCTGACCGTGGAAATGGATCAGCTGATGTTTATTCGCACCATTGCACCCCACAGTTATCTGCTGGCAGTGGCATTGACGATGCTGTTCACCTTTGTGGTGTGCTTTGCCATGCGGCGGCATGTGCGGCATATCAGCATGGTGGAAAGCATGAAAGCCCCGGAGTGACAGCATGACAGCGGCAAAGAACCGGTAAATTCATAAAAGCTTCATATAAATAACATGCTTTCGCAGAAATTCTTTGGTATGATAATGCTACCGACAGGCGGGGCCGCAACCGCCTGAACGGGTAACATGATTCCTCCTTTACCAAACCAAATACCGCAAAACAAAACACCGCGCCTTGTCTGATCCGCAGCAGACAGGGCGCGGTGTCTTGTTTAAACCGTTAAGTTTTCAGCATCTGCGGCAATGGCATCGGCCTGCTGCTGGGTGAGCACGCGGCACTTGACCATCCGCTTGAGCACCACCTGCATCCGCTTGAAGGCAAGCTCCGGGCTGCTGGCGTAGGTGGAAGGCGCGTTGGGCATACCCGCCAGATAGATCGCTTCGGCATCGGTCAGCTGGGCCGGTTCCTTGCCAAAGTAGCCCTCGGCAGCTTCTGCAATGCCATAATACCCGCTGCCAAAATAGATGGTGTTGGCGTACATCTCAAAGATCTGCTGCTTGGAGTAGGTCTTTTCAATATCAAAAGCAGCAAGCATCTCGGCAGCCTTGCGGGCCAGATGCTTGTCCTGCGTGAACAGCTCGTTCTTGGCAAGCTGCTGGGTCAGGGTGCTGCCACCCTCGGCCAGCGAGTGGGTGCGCAGGTCGGCCAGCAGGGCGCGGGCAATGGCCCCCGGGTCGATGCCCTTGTGGGTCATAAAATGCTCGTCCTCGGTGCAGATGACTGCGTTAATATAGATCTGCGGCAGCGCATCGTAGGAAGTATAGCTCCCGCGGGCACAGATGGTGTCGTACATGGAAGCCACTGGGTAACTGCTGGCGGCACTGCGGTACAGCTGCCTGCCCTGATAAAAGAACCAACCGCCTGCCAGCAGCCCGCCAAGCAGCAGGATGCAAAGAACAACGAGCAGGCTCTGCTTTAAAAAATGAAAGAAACGATGCAGCATCGAAAAAACTCCTTTGATGATAAAAAAGAACGCTACCATAATAAACGATTTGCAGGGCGTTTGCAAGGAACAGCTTTAGTATAACAATAAAATTTTAAGGTTTTATCAATGGAAAAATAAAAATTTTCGAAGAAGCAGAAGTGTTACTCCTGTTGGAACTGCACAACGGGATGCTGCAAATGCGGGCTGCGCATCGTGCAGAAAACTCAATTTGAAAAAAACTGGAATTAACCTATTGACAAACTGGGTAAGAGGGAATATAATGCAAACAACAAATCCACAAACCTAGTGGGAAAAAGAAAACAAAGGTTTTGCTTCCCGGTACAGAGCAGATAGAGGTGCCGGTTTGTAGATGAGTGGGAAAGAATTTTACGGGAAAGGAGGGCACGGATATGAAGCTGATTTGGAACGACCTGCTGCATGCAAACTTCCGCTGTGGGCGAATGTGCGGTGACCGGGCAGAACATCTGGCTGTGAACTGTACGATGCCCTCTTGCTGTGCACGAATGTGTACCCGAATGTGACGTTGACAGAATCGCTTTGAATTGTGTTTGCCCGGTGCGCTTTTGTATCACGCATCGGGATTTTTTGTATCAGAAAATTATACTAAAAGTACAAATAGAGAGGTAAAATACTATGTCTAACTATAAATTTGAGACCCTGCAGCTTCACGTTGGCCAGGAGCAGGCCGATCCCGCAACCGATTCCCGCGCAGTGCCCATTTACCAGACCACTTCCTATGTGTTCCGCAACAGCCAGCACGCAGCAGACCGCTTTGGTCTGGCAGATGCCGGCAACATCTACGGCCGTCTGACCAACTCCACGCAGGACGTGTTCGAGAAGCGCATCGCTGCTCTGGAGGGCGGCGTGGCTGCTCTGGCAACCGCCTCCGGTGCCGCTGCCATCACCTACACCATCGAAGCACTGGCACAGGCCGGTGACCACATCGTGGCACAAAAGACCATCTACGGCGGCAGCTACAACCTGCTGGAGCACACCCTGACCCAGTTCGGTGTCACCACTACCTTTGTCAATGCACACGATCTGGCTGAGGTGGAGAATGCCATCCAGCCCAACACCAAGGCCGTCTATCTGGAAACTCTGGGCAACCCCAACAGCGATATCCCCGATATCGATGCCATTGCAGCCATCGCGCACAAGCACGGCCTGCCGCTGGTCATCGATAATACCTTCGGCACCCCGTACCTGATCCGTCCCATTGAGCACGGCGCAGATATCGTTGTTCATTCCGCCACCAAGTTCATCGGCGGCCACGGCACCACGCTGGGCGGCATCATCGTGGACAGCGGCAAGTTCGACTGGAAGGCAAGCGGCAAGTTCGGCAACATTGCTGACCCCAACCCCAGCTACCACGGCGTTTCCTTTGCCGATGCAGCAGGCCCCGCAGCTTTTGTCACCTACATCCGTGCGATCCTGCTGCGTGATACCGGTGCCACCATTTCGCCGTTCAACGCCTTCCTGCTGCTGCAGGGCACCGAGACCCTGAGCCTGCGCATCGAGCGCCATGTGGAGAACACCAAGAAGGTAGTCGAGTTTCTGGCAAACCACCCGCAGGTGGAGAAGGTCAACCACCCCTCCCTGCCGGATCACCCGGATCACGCCCTGTACGAGAAGTACTTCCCCAATGGCGGTGCATCCATCTTCACCTTCAACATCAAGGGCGGCCGCGAGGAAGCATTCAAGTTTATCGATAACCTGAAGATCTTCTCTCTGCTGGCAAACGTTGCTGATGTGAAGAGTCTGGTCATCCACCCGGCTTCCACCACCCACAGCCAGCTGAATGACGAAGAGCTGGCCGAGCAGCAGATCTATCAGAACACCATCCGCCTGTCCATCGGCACTGAGCACATCGACGATATCATTGCTGATCTGGAAGCAGGTTTCGCAGCCGTCCGCGGCGAGTAAATCTTATCCCCTTAAAACCTCCGACAGAATGTGTATGCCTTGTTTTTTCTCCTGATCTCTTCCAAAAATTCCTTATATCCTAAACACAGCAAAAGGGTCCCGGAATTTTCTCCGGGACCCTTTTGTTGTGTGCGGCAAAATGCCGTCAGCCTTTCACGCCGCCCAAAGCAACACCGCGGACGATGAACTTGGAAAGCAGCAGGTACACGATGATGACGGGCAGAATGGCGATAGCCACCATCATGTAAACCTTGCCCATATCAAACTTGAGGAAGTCTGCACTGCGCAGCTGTGCGATCAGGATGGGCAGGGTCTTTTTGTCGGCGCTGTCCAGCACCAGAGCGGGAATGAAGTAGTTGTTCCAGCTGGCCACGAAGGAGAAAATGGCCTGCACTGCCAGAGCGGGCTTCATAATGGGCAGCACGATCTTGTTGAAGGTGTAGAACTCGCCTGCACCGTCGATGCGGGCAGCCTCTACGATCTCCATGGGAAGGGAAGCGTCCAGATACTGCTTCATGAAGAAGAACACGGTGGGCGCTGCAATGCTGGGCAGGATCAGCGGGATAAAGCTGTTCTTCAGGCCCATCTTGGTGATGAGCTGCAAAAAGCCCAGAGCGGACACCTGCGTGGGCATGGTCATGATCAGCAGGATAATGGCGAACGCGGCCTTTTTGAATTTGAAGTTATAGGCGTAGATGCCGTAGGCCGTCAGGGCCGAGAAGTACACGCTGAACGCCGCCGAGCAGGCAGAGACGATCAGGCTGTTGCGGATGCCGGTGATGACAGGGATGTTAGCATCGGCCAGCACGTTCTGGAAGTTGGTAATGAGCGATTTGCCCGGCAGCAGCGAGAAGCCTTTCTGGATCTCGAAGTGGGTGCGGGTGGAGTTGATCACCAGCACATAGAAGAAGAACAGGCACAAAAAGCTGATGAGCACCAGCACCAGATAACACCATGCGCGGCGTGCAGCCAGTGTTGCTTTTTCCGATTGATTTCTAGGAGTGTGTGCCATAATCATTTCCCTCCTTTTGCTGCCTTTTTGGCGGCGTTCAGTTCTTTGCGCTGGGCGCGGGTCAGGCCGTCATCCTCCTTGGTAAGGGAGAAGTAGACCACAACGCACAGCACTGCGCACACGAGGAACAGCACCACGGATACAGCACCGGCCATGCCGTAGTTCTTGCTGAACAGGTGGTTGTTCAGGTACATGATCA
>ERZ773228.3068-NODE-3068-length-14217-cov-2.737043_pt1 | contig 14217 bp, 13 predicted proteins | sample MGYA00580524_ERZ773228 | MGnify/ENA primary metagenome ERZ773228 (study PRJEB29015, sample SAMEA2737768) | human gut metagenome | biome: human gut; feature: human-associated habitat; material: faeces | place: China | collected 2012 ...
GATGGAGCAGGAGCAGGAACGTGGTATTCCTATTACATCTGCTGCCAATCCAATAATTAGTAAATAATTTGTAGCTCCCACATCAGAAAATCCTAATTTATTTGTTAGCATTAACATTTTTAGTCCTAATCCTACACTCATAGCTATTGATGCAATACAATAATATATCAAATATATTATTGTTATTTTATCCTTCATAATATCTTTAATAGATACCTTTATTCTCTCGTTCTTATTTTTTGCATTTATACTTATTAAAATTAATGCTGATACAATGGTGAAAATCATTGATAATAATAGTAATATATTATAATCAATGGTTAATTGTTTTATTGTTCTTCCAATTATTATGCCACCTATAAGTATACCAATATCCTTGAATAGATACTCCACTAATTTTCTTTTAGAATATAATGTATCGCTTTTTTCTATGCATATTATTAATGGATATATACTTAATATTATAAATTTTTCTAATAAAACATCTAATACAATTAAAATTTTAATTGTTTGTATATTTCCACCATTATTAATAAATAATAATAGCATTGTCAGAATCTTCATAATTAATGTTACTGATATAAATTTTTTTATATTTTTTAGTTCTATTCTAGTTGAAATAATAAATATACATACTGCGCTTACCATAGAAGCTATACTCAAAATAGTACCTATTTGACTTATATTAAAACTATTCGATTGTAACCACAGTTGTTTAAAATTTTCCCATAATCCAATTGATATACTAAAGAAAGCTAGCATTATTAGTATTTTATTTTCATCTTTTATCTTCTTCATTTTTCATTTTTTCTCTTCCTATATTCTTTTCAAAAAAGTCATCATCATCTGCAAAATGCATTTCAATATCTAATTTATTTATTTGTTTAAATCCATTTTTATTATAAAATTTATGTGCTTTTGTTAATATTCTTCCACAAGCTAGATATATCTTAGTTATATTGGTTTCTTCTATAGCATAAGTTTCTAAAATATTATATAACTTTTGACCTATACCATTTTCTTGATAATTACTTTTAACATAAAGTCTTTTTAAAACTCCATAATCCCCTCTATTTTCCAATCCTATTGTTCCAATTATTTCTTTTAATTTAACATCATATGCAACTAAAAATTGTCCATTATTTTTTAAATAGTATTCTTCTATATTTATAACATCTGGTCTATCTTTATAAGGTCTTCCAATAAAATCATGCATACATTCACTTATAAAGCGATTTATATCAAATTTAATTTTACATTCACGAAATTTTGCTATTTTACATATTTTTTCTCTTAAAATAAAGTCGTATATCTCCTTCCAATCTTTCAGTGATACTATACTTGTATATTTTTCTTTATCATCAGCAGATATTCTAATTGTTTGTATACCTTCTTTTTCTACATCAAGGCAATTATTTACTTGGTCATCTATAAATAAATCAATATCTTCATTTTTGCAAATTGTTCCCTTTTTTCTTGCATTTACTATTATTTTATCATATTCTATTTTATTTCTGTCTAACCAATTTTTGCTTAATAGATATGGATCGTCATGAAATTCACTATCTCTTGCTGTTATAATTATTATCTTGTTTCCCTCACTTTTTAATTTATTAATTACTTCTACAGCATTTTCTCGTGGTTTTGCTTTATTAACGATTTCTTCTTGAATATTCTTTAAAAAGTATTTGAGTTCATCATAAGAAAATTGAAATTTCTTCTTATATAAATCTCTATTATCTTTTATATCTTCAAGAGGATTTTCCGCATTTTCAATTTTTTTACCTATTTTTAATGCATATTCATATGCAGCATTATTAAGTTCTTGTTGAACTTCTGTTATTGTATTATCTATATCAATTCCTATATTCATTTCTTAAATTACTCCTATATATTAATTTTTGCATATCATACATTAAAACAACTAGCTTTTATTTGTCATTCTATCATATAAGGTAAAAAAAAGAAAGCTATTTTCCAAATACAAGGTTACAATTCTTTATAGAAAAATCCCCAAGCAGAAAACTACTTGGGGATTAATATTGATTTTATTTAGCTTCTGAAATTATCATCAGCTAATTTATTCAACTATAGTTATAGATATTTTGCTTGTTGTAAATCTTGAACCCACGACCTGTGAACTGAAGCCTAGAACCTTCATCCACTACACTACAATCGAATTCTTTTGCAGTATTCTTAGAGATGTTAGTTCCAACAATTTTTCCATCTGCCGGATCGTAGATGGTATTATTGCAAAAATCAATGTTGCTCAATGTTTGAGCGTTATACATAATGATATCATCATCATATTCAACATGATTCTTGTTAAATACCATTGTACGATATTTACCATTGGAAAGTTGATATACAAACAGCCATTTTTGAGTAACACGATCATATTTAATCGCATATTCATTAATTTTTCCGTTGTACCTCACCTCGAAAGTATAATCCGGAGTTGTAATAATTGCAGTCTTAGGATACATTGAAACTGTAAATACTTTGCCATCATCAGATACCTCAAAAAGCGGATTATACACCTGACCTAAGTATTTAGGCATATTTCCACTCTTGGTTATAGAAAGTTTGACCAAGTTGTTGCCCTTATCCACGTAGTATATGTCGCGATCTTTTACAAGATAACTTGACTTATGCATACGTTCAATAGTCGCAATTTCGCGGTCATTTTCATCATAAACCTGGATTGAGTCATCATCTGTAACGAATACCACCTTGCTATCTTTGGAGAATTCTACTTTCTTTCCCCTACCAACTGCAAAACTTCTTCCAGTTTCAAAGTGAACAGCTTCATTATTTTTGTTGAGATAATGCACATTACTTAAGATATATGCACAATCACTACCTATAAATACAACTGTAACCTGAGGTCCATTTGCAGTCTGGGTAACCTTCGCCACAATCGGTGCTGCCTTAACCTTCGCGTTCTCATTACAGAGCGGGCACTCACTGAATTTCGAGTAATAATGAAGGTCATGAGTGCTACAATACTTCATGTTTCTGAGAAGTTCCTGAAGATCAGCTGTAATATCTGCTTTCTTTCCCTGTTCAAAGATTTCAATGAAATCCTTTTCCAGTTGAGGTGACATCCATCTCCAGCTCCCGATAATCTTTGGGATTTTAATATCCCCCTTATGTTTGCCAACGATTGATATTTTCCTTTTCATTCTCTCCAAAGTAGAGAGGTTTTTATCAGGAAGATATGTTCCTCCAAATGGATGGATTCTCGTAAGCATATTAAATGCAAGAATGGCAAAGTTGTAGTTCTCATTCTCCATTGAAAATGCGATACTGCCATTAGTAGAATAGCTGTCAGGGCAAGTAAACAGCTCTGTGTATGCGTCAGGAGGATATTTTCCTTCTATCCCCCAACTGTCGACGTCGATAAAATAATTACACTTACCATTCATTTGGAAGTTATAATCACTTATATCTCCAACGATAACGCCTGTAGAGTGCAGTTTGCTTAAATCCTTACCGAAGTCTGTAATTATCTGTAACACATCCTTATTTGATATATGTGCTGCAGCTAAGTACTTCGGTTTAGTGAGCATATGCAAATCTTCAGCATCACTCAGCTTTTTCATTGCATACCCTACAAATTTTCCCTGAACCGTTACCACCTCTTCCGGGCCAATTACATTTTTAGGTAACTGGTCTTGATAAAGCAAAAAGGAATACAGTCCAAATGACTTTCCTGTCATTTGGACTGCATTCCTTTTTCCGGTCTAAATCTACATTAGGCTTGAAAACCTTGATAACCCTTTTCGAGTCATACTCGTAGATAGTTGCTTCACCGCCTTCTGCCAGTTTGTTAAGGCTTTCCAGACGTTTTTTACTTGTAAAATTAATGGCCATCTCAATCCCTCCTTAGAAGCAAATTGAAATATCATCATGGAACATCTCGTTTTTACGATTATTCCTATTGACAAGGATTTCAATCTGAGGCCCTTTTCCTTCATAAAGAAACTTCATCAGCTTGGATTTTTCAACATCCAGAAGATTTTCTGCATATCTTAATCCATCACTTGCAACTCCGACATTGCAATACTCGGATTTGCTAAAACGGGTTACCTTAAAGCTTACGCCTTCTTTGTACTCTTTAAGAGTGGATTTGTCTGTTATATAATTATAGATGTAATAACAAGGATATTCCCCATCATCAAGTTTTTCAAAGAAAATTCCTTCCTTGTTTTCCTTAATGATGTATCCATCACCACAACTATATACCACAAACTCATCCTCAAGTTCAAAACATACCAAAATTGTAAAACAGTAATTCTGATAAATGAAAGCCGTATCACTGCAAAGCTCCAGCATTTTCTCAAAAATACTGTTTACAACTTCGATAAAATTTTCCTCGCATATTGGTTCACCATTCTCAAAGTATTCCTTTGATTTTCTAGCGAATAGCTGAGCGAAAATTCTCGTTCCAACCTCGGAATGCTTTCCAGAACCACAGCCATCTGTTACAACCTTCATGTTAAGAAGATTGAACGCAAAGTCATGATTATTTATATTTGCAAAACTATGGTCAGAACCCATTTTGCAAACTACAATGGTTTTTCTTTTTGGCTGTTTAGCTTCTGCTGTTTCCTTAGTTTCAATTGCTTCGGTTTGTGTTTCATTTGCAGTTGACATATCAGTTACCTCCTACATGAAAGAGAGGGATTGCACCGCAACCCCTCCCAGCCTTTAGTTATTGTTTACGTTTACTTGCAGATTACGTGTACTTAAACGTCGAAGAACCCCCCGTCGTCATTTCCACCTGCACCAGATGATGCCTTCTTCGAGGCTGAAATTGCGCTCTTTGAAACCAGATCAATTACCCTACGGAGTTCACTCTCATCATTGCTTACTTCCTTAACGTTGTTTTTCTTAACACCGATGGAATCAGCAACTCCGGAAGCCTCCTGTCCGAAAGAAATAAAAGCTACCGTGATTTCTTTTGAAATCAGATCCTGTATCGCCTGCCGTGCATCGCTTGCATGATACTGTGAGCCGAAATCTTTACCATCACTCAGGATAACCAGACACGCACGGGCATTTGTACCATTGTCTTTAAGCTGTTTCATATATTCCAGCATACGCTGACGTCTGTCAATGATAGCGTCATACAACCTCGTGCGACCATCTGCCGAATAATCGGTATTGAAATCTTCAGGCTGTACATATCCCCCCGTCGTGATTGTGGATTCAAATACCGTTTTGCTTACCAGCATCTCGTCGGCCTGTTTGGAATTTGAGATTGCTTCCTTGTAGTGTTCAAGACACTCACACATTGTTCTCTCATGCTTATGCATTGATCCGCTACCATCAATAAGGAAATCAACCAACATAATACTCGGGGATACGACGTCGTCGATATCCATATTGGTTGCGTATGTTTCATCCAGGCCGTCAATTGTGACATTGTCCAAATATTCTTCACTCATGTTGTAACCCTCCTTAAAGCTGAATATCTGTTGACTTGGCAAACTTAATGCCGTAGGAATTTCTGAAGTTATCAAAAGCCGAGGCAGTATCCGCTTCGAAACCATTAATCGGAGAAGTGCAATCCTCCAAAATGGTAATCTTCTGAGTAACCTCAGGGCGATTAGCAAAGTGTTCTGCAATCTGTTTAACAGATTCCATAAGGCAATGACTTGCCGCCTCACCTACCACGTAGATTTCATCATACTTCTCGATAGCCGTAAGAACGGGCGTATTCAAGAAGTTCTTCTTGCTGTACTCCGGCTTGATGATACCATACATTTCGCTGTACGGATCTTCGCCTTTAGGTATCATGTGGTCAACACACTTACGAGCTACCGAATGGAAGTAAACCATTTTGGCAAACTCGTTTTCAAGCGAATTGCCTTCTGTACCTTTGATACAGTGATAAGGCCAGATGCAAAGCTGTTTCTTACCTGCGCCGACCGCTTCCAGTTCTTTCAGATACTGAATAGAGTCTTTCGGATTACCGATAACAGGACGCCAGCGATTGTTTACGACATCATTATGGGTAATAATCGTATAAGGAGCCGGATGATCGCCTGCAGAATTTACCCACCAGCAAGGATGGAAAATCTGGTGTGCAATATGGGTATCCAGACTGCACATAATGCTGGAGATTCCCTCCATGTTGTTGTAGATGAAACGTGTAATGCGTTCCACATCGCCGATAGAGCCAGGAACCGCCAAAGCACCACCCTCGATGAAATCCTTCTGTACGTCTATGCATAAAAGCAAACGCCGAGGTGAATCATCTATCGCAGCCTTAAACTGCTCCTGTTCTGCCATAGCAAAGATGGCGTTCATGTCTGTTGCAGTATGCTGTCCGATTTTGGCAACATCTACAATCTGTTCGTAATTAGTCTTCATGCTTGAATACCTCCTTGAACTAAAGTTGATAAATAAATTTTTGCTAGTCAATTGACTGCTGTTTGCCTCAATATCTCATCATGTACCTCCTTAAAGTGTCAGAGACAACAGTTTTTGAATGCAAAGCAATCATTTATGACATGCCGGTATTATATCATACATCTTTACATAATTCAATACATTTATGTAAATTTTGTCAAAATTAAAATACATATAAATATTCCTAACATCATTAAATATTTTTTTAATGTTATTGGAATAAATCCACTAATAATTGTCGCTAACAGACACAAATATAACCACACTTGTTGTTCTCCTAATTTTCGTATATTTCGTCATTTATTTTTAACACCATTTTTCTATAATGTGTTTTAAATCCTAATCTTTCATACAGATTCCTTGCAATGTTCTCTCCAATTACTTCTAATGACATATCTTTATTTTGTTCTTTGGCCATATTTATTATTTTATTTAATGCTATTGTTCCAATCCCTTGATTTCTATACTTTTCATCTATAAAAAATCTATATAAATATATTTCTTTTTCATAATTTATTATTCCTATAAAACCAACCATTTCGTTGTTAAATATAATTTTATAGTATTCCTCATTTTCCTCAAAATTTAGTTCTTCCGGTTTTATAATTCTTAATTGATATATTGGGTCAACTGTATTATGATGTTTCCATTCTTCTATTATCCATTCTCTAAAAAAATCATTGTTTTCTTTTTCTAATCTAATATTTGTATTTTCCATCTTTTTATCTACCTTTTTTTCTTTATTTTATAGTTAATATAACAGGTCTATGGTCAGATCCTTCATTTAACATATTGTCTTGTTTTATTATTTCGTAATAGTATCTTTCCCTCATACTTTTTTCTACAAAAGCAAAATCAACATTAACTTGTTCTTTTGTTCCATAGCCATGCCAAGAATTGTCGAGAATATTAAATTTTTCATTTCTTGATATTGTTATATAATTATCATTTTGCTTTAGTATATTATATACTTCAGACATATGCGAAACCATATTCATATCTCCTATTATAACTTTATAGTCAGCATCTATTGTATCCATATAATCTAAAGATTTTACAGTTCCTTTTATTTTACCCTCAGTTGAAATATAATCTGTATGAATACTCCCTATTAAATACTTTTCATTTTTATATTCAAAATTAACAAATACAGTGGTTCTATAATCACTCATATTATAATCAATAACTTGTTCATTTATATTTTTATATTCTACATCTTTACCATGAGGCAAACAAATTACTTTTTTTACTTTTATATTACTATCATTTTTTATTGCTATTATATTGTACTGATTTATTGATTCTGTTTTCATTGGAAAAGTATCTAACATTTTAAAATTGTTATTTTCCAATATTTCATTTAATGCATTCATATTATTTTCATTTACTTCTTGAAAACAACATACTTTAATTTCATCATCTTTCAATAAAGTATCTAGAATTCTTTTTATATTTTCTTGTCTTGTTTCCCATATAGGAATAGGACTGTTGGTTTCTTTTACTCCATAAATATTATAGCTTAAAATCTTCATCTTTCATTCTCCTAAATTATATATTAAAAATATTGCATTTTGTTTATATTTTCTTAATATCTATCCCTAGTTTTTTATAACCTTCATTAACTTTAGTCATATCCCTATATCTTCCTTTCGTTAATTCACATCTATAGTTTTCTTTTTCTATATTTTTATATTCGTCTTCTAATTCTTTTTCAATATCATATGGAACTCTTACAAATTGAAATGAAATTTCTGAATTATACTCTTTACTTCCATATTCGCCTTCTATAATTAAATAGTATGCTTTAGTTGTTTCTAATACATTACTATCTTTTTGAGCACTTCTCACTACGTCAAATGAATTACCTACGCTCCCTACATTTATTAATGTTTTATTGTATATTTTATCCATATATGGATGATGAATATGTCCATATATTATAACATCTGCAACTTTATTAGATGGTGTATATTCACTAGGTAAAAACATTTCATATTTTGTTTGTATATCATTAATATTTAAAACTACTTTATTGTTTGCTGTGTTTGAAGCATGAAAAAGTCTTACTAAACTTCCACTCATATAGAATTCATAAGAAAATGGCAAATTTAACAAATATGCTCTATCTTCTTCATCTATTAATGATTGATTCCATTTTATTCTTTTTTGTTCTTGTTCAGGTAGTTCTTCTAAATTTTCATATTTTCTTGAAAAATATTGATCAGTATTTCCTTGAATTACTATATCACATTTCTCTTTTATTAATCTTATACATTCTTTCGGATGCGTGCCTTTTGCAATTGTATCGCCCAAACATATTATCTTATCAACCTGCTTTTTTTAATATCTTCAAATGTTGCTTTTAAAGCCTCTAAATTTCCATGTATATCTGAAATAATTGCTATTTTCATTATAATACCTACCTCGTTTTTTATTATCTAGTTTATACCATAAACATGATAATTTTGCAATTACTACACACTATCCTTTCCACTTATTTTGACATTTTTCATACATGAAAAGAGTGGGGTTTTTAATTAAACCCCACTCTCTCATTTTAGCCTAATGATGCATCACGTGCAATTGTACCTGTTGGAACGTAGAATACATATTCATATTGCTCGGTAATTGCTGCAAATGTCCAAAATGACTTCTTTCCACATGTTACATATGTATCCAATCTAGCACTATCATAGCTATCATCCTCTACTATTGTTACATTATTACTGGAAATAGTATGACTCTTATATGCTTTTTGAGATTCGGAAATATGCGGAGAATCAACCTCTACATAGTAAGTGTAAGAATTCGTACTTGAAATAGATACATAAAGTATCCCACCTTCTGTTGTAACATCATCTCTTAAACTTACAAGTTCAGTAGTAGAAACCATTTTTTGTTCTTCGTATCCACTAATAGGCACGAAAATTCCCAACACCAGTCCTGCACTTAGGAATATACTTGCGAATATAATCACTCCTACGTTGTTCTGATCTACCTCGTAATCTTTGATGTTTGGTACCCGCACCCGTAAAATTAGAAACCAAACAATGAATGCGAATACTAAGATTCCTGCCAAAATGAGTCCCATAATAATTCCTCCTTGTACTACTCGGAGGACTGTGCCTCCGAATTTGTTTCAAAGGCAACAACGAATTTGTTACATTATGTATTATATCTCATTTTACATAATTTGTCAACTGTTTTTTTTGCTTTAATTTTAGACTTAAGAAAAGCCAGCCTACTTTAATAAAGCAGGTTGGCTTAAAACAAAATTTGTTTAGAAAATATCGTGCTTAGAACTTACCGTTGTAAACCCTCTTTGATTCGTCTGCAACCATTGTTCTGATTGCATCAAAGGTCTGTGTACGCACAAAGTTGCCATTAACAAAGACCTCTTCGAGCATATCTCCATCGATACCTTTGATTGTTTCAGGTGTGAGATTGTCAATGAGTTTATATTCCTCATCTTCAAAAACAACTGCAACCAAGCCCTTCTGGGATTTCTTGAACTTATCCGAATCTGTTGCCGGATCCTTATAGATTTCTCTAAATTCTCCATTAACAACTTCGGCTGTTCCCTTTAAGGCAAAGCCTAAAGTATCACGTGTCATATACTGGTAGGTATATGAGCCGATACCCAGTCCAACGCTTACGGTAACGAATCCCTTTTCCATCAGTCCTTCGCAAATTGCCTTTGCTCGCTCAGGAGTAATAGAATCTCCATAAACGGATCCGATGTGAGAATCAATATCAATGAATCCCTTCTCGTTCTTCGTACCGCCGAAGATTTCATATAAGCGCTGAACTAATCCTTTGTTGATTGTTTCAGCAAAGCCTTTTAAACGTTCGTCCACATTTTCTTCACTTGCGTTCTTGTCTCCGCAAATGATTTTAACCGGATCACCGGAATCAGGTCTAATATTGACCCTTCCGTTACGTTTCATAATGGCTTCCTTTACTTCGGGGTCTGTCAAAACATCGTCAACCAGATTCCAAAGGTTGTAAGTGTCTGACACGATTGTTACCGTTCCGCTCGGGTATACTTCTGTAACCAGTCTTAAAATAGCATTCTTTTCATCACGCCCATAAGACTCCATTACACTATGCTCTGTTGAAGGAGCATAGGCAATAACATCCGGCTTAGCATCATAATATGCCATAAGATAATTTCTTGCCGGAATTGTTGCAGAACCTCCGAAGCTCAGCAAATGTCCGGGTGTGGAACGATACGCAGCCTCAGGGCTCCCCATACCACGCATAGAAAAATCTCCGCCCTGGTTGAAAACTCTTTTCTCCTGATTGCATCCAGTCAGTTCAGCATAATGAGTAAGAATCCTCTTATACTTATCTGCTATAGTTGCATCAGTCATCGGCTGCCAAATAAGGCAGGATATTGGAGTTTCCAAGTAGCCTGTAAGCCAGAAGAACTCAGGCAAAGTATTTTCAATGGTAAACATAGGAACTCCAATAGGTACAAAAGTACCTTCTTTAAGAGCTTTAACCTTAATGGGTAAATAGCCCAACTTGTGAAGCTTCTCAAAGTGAGAATAGTCATAAGTTCTTACCATCTCGGGATTTGTAACTGAAAATGTACCATTAAGGCTCTCTTCAATTTCCTCCATAACTACATCAAGAGGTCTTTCAAAGAAGCCTTTCTGCCACTTCCAGTAAAGTGTTGATAACGCACCCTGCAGTCCAAAGAACACAGCATGATTTACACCTTCAATCCGAGATTTTCTCGGTGTCCATGTCTCATAAGTCCATTCCAGACCTTCAGGATATTGATCCTTATGACAGAATTTGTATCCGTCTGTCAGTAAAGCGGGGTTTTCGATCATTTCGTTAAACATCATAACGCCTTCCTCCTTGTTAATTGTTTGCATACTCTGTTACGTCAACATCCATAAACTCAATGTTCGGATGCTGTTTAGACATAATAGATGTACTTGTATAAACCTTACTGATAGGTGAATCTTCCGTGAGAAGTTTACCATCAAAAATCGTTTCTTCGCAATGAGAAACAATCAGATAAATCTCACTTGCCCCCAAAGACTTGAGAATACTGCCTGCCCATGCAAAAGTACCACCCTTAGAGCAGAGATCATCAATAATGATGCACTTTGCACCCGGGTTAACTGTACCTTCTTTAAGACGCATATCCTCGATATGTCCTGTTATAGGATTACGCTTTTTCTCCATAATGCAGATATTAGCATAATCACTATCAGCATATCTTGCTGCAGCTCCTTTGTCAGGAAATACAACATGGTCATTCTCTGTAAAACCAATTTCCTTCTGAACTTTTGGTAACCAATCCTTTACAGGATAAATAGCAGTTACCCTCTCCAGAAGTTCAATAGTTTTGCCAGAGTGCGGTTCCATTACAACGACCTTTGCAAAATTAAGCCAATTGATGAAGTTGCAGACGTACTGGAGAGTAAATAAATCTCCTTCAATCTTACGGTCCATGCGGCTGTACGGCATATACCATACAAAAAGCGTGCAAGGAACATTGAACTCATCAATCCGTTTTTTTACAAACATCAAGGTAACAAGATCCGCATCAGTCGCGTACTTGAATTCGAGAACATTCTGCCCATCTATGATGGAATTCTCAAAATCCTTGACTTTGGTTTCGTTGTTAGGAAACCGTTCTGTAAGAAGTTCTTTGCCGTTGAGTTTGATCATAAGTAGATACCTCCTAAAAAATTTGTTTTAGTGTTTTGTAAGAAAATATTTTTTTCCTACTAGTTAACACAAAAACTTATTTTAAATTATACCACAATTTATTCAAGTTGGCAATAGATTACAAATTGCTGTTTTTATGGCATATAATGCTGTTTTTCAAATTGACATAATCCTAAAGCAATGATATAATATGTTACATGTTTTTTTGTATAGCTATCAAAAATTTTTGATAGCCAAAAAAACGAACCAAGAATATGTTGTTGCTATCAAATCGTCAATTCTAAGGAGGCTTTTCAGCATGGTAAATTATGGTTTTGTAAAGTGTGCTATTGCAACTTGTAATAGTGGGCTTTCTAATCCGGCAAACGCAACAGAAAAAATTAAGGCTTTAGTAATGGAAGCCGAATCTCGGGGTGTCCAGGTATTGATATTTCCTGAACTTTCTCTTACAGGTTATACTTGTCAGGATCTTTTTGGATATTCGCAGCTGTTAGATACAACTATGGAGTGCTTAAAGGAACTTGTGTCCTTTTCTGCTTCTTATAATGTTCTTTTTGTTGTCGGAGCTCCTATAAGTGTCCTTGATACTTTGTATAACTGCGCAATTGTTATTCAGGGTGGAAAAATTCATGGAATCGTTCCAAAACAGTATCTTCCCAACTATGGGGAGTTCTACGAAAAGCGCTGGTTTACAGCATATACAGATTATTCTCTTACATCTGTTAATATGTTTGGTGAAGAAATACCTTTTGGTAACCTGATTTTTTCTTCATCTGCAGGTTACAGACTTGGAGTAGAAATCTGTGAAGATCTTTGGTCTGTTATTCCACCCAGTTCATATCTGGCATTAGCCGGTGCGAACATTATCGCAAATTTATCTTCAAGCAACGAGTTGGTTGGCAAAGATGATTATCGTAGAGAGCTGATTAGAACCCAAAGTTCAAGAACTATTTCGGCATATCTTTATACTTCTACAGGTTTTTCCGAATCAACAAGTGATTTGGTATTTGGAGGTAGTGGTTATGCTTTCGAAAATGGTAAAAAAATATCAGAGCTTAAACGGTATCAGATGGAAGATCAGATGGAAGTCTTTGATGTTGATATTGAATCTTTAACAAACGAAAGGGTTAGTAACAAAACCTTTAGCGACAGTAAGAGAAATCTGAACTGTACTTATCGTGAGATTAGGATTTCACAGTTAACAACAAAGACATCTCTTTCCCGAAGTGTTAATGCACATCCATTTGTGCCAACTTTGGATAACGACTCTAGAAATAGGGTTTGCAAAGAGATTATTTCTATCCAGTCAACTGGCTTGGCAAGAAGATTGTCTGCAATCGGCAACACAAAGGTAACTATCGGAATTTCTGGAGGATTGGATTCTACATTAGCATTACTTGTATGCTATGATGCTTTCAAAAAGCTGAATCTCGATTTCTCCGGAATAATTGGAATCACAATGCCTGGTTTTGGCACAACTGACCGCACCTACAACAATGCATTGAGGTTGTGTAAAGAACTTGGAATTACTTTGCTCGAAATCCCTATAAGAGATGCATGTATGCAACATTTCAAGGATATTGGACATGATCCTTCCATTCATGACATCACTTATGAGAATGTTCAGGCAAGGGAAAGAACCAAAATTCTTATGAATATGGCAAACAAGCATCATGGCATTTTAGTTGGAACAGGTGATTTGTCTGAGCTGGTACTAGGTTGGTGTACCTACAATGGGGATCACATGAGTATGTATGGAGTTAACTGCTCTATACCTAAAACTCTTGTAAAATATCTCATTGAATGGTATGCACTTGAATCCGGTAAAGAAAATCCTGAGCTTAAGGAAACTCTGTTGGATATTATAAATACTCCAATTAGTCCTGAGTTACTTCCGACTGATGGTAAACAAGTGGTTCAGAAAACTGAAAACACGGTTGGACCTTATGAGGTCATGGACTTCTTTATCTACAACCTTTTGAGAAAGAAATTTTCTCGGGACAAGATTTTGTATCTTGCAATTAAGGCTTTTGACGGAATATATTCAGAGGAAGAACTTTCACGTTACTATGACGGATTTATTAGAAGGTTTTTCCATAATCAGTT
>ERZ773228.3073-NODE-3073-length-14196-cov-2.997242_pt1 | contig 14196 bp, 8 predicted proteins | sample MGYA00580524_ERZ773228 | MGnify/ENA primary metagenome ERZ773228 (study PRJEB29015, sample SAMEA2737768) | human gut metagenome | biome: human gut; feature: human-associated habitat; material: faeces | place: China | collected 2012 ...
AAATCCATTGCTTGACCGTTTAGCATAACTGTTATGTTTTCCTCTGCCAATGCCGTAGACGTTGACATTACCGCCGTCAATGACAATATTATCGGTATAATCTTTTTCATTTTATGTCCCTCCTATTTTTCCTTTCGCTATTAATACTTTTCAACACCTCAAAAAGTTGCAAAAAGTTTATTAATTGTTAAATATTTCTTTTATAATATCATAAAAAGACAAAATTTTCAAGATTATATGTTAATTGTACTGTTTTTTAAACAAAAAAGACCTTAACATATTGCTAAGGTCTTATATCATCAGTCAAACAACGACACTTGGTCGGTATCGGGCAAATTATCGAAACATCCATTTTCTTCAAGAATATTAAGTGGATTTTTACCTATACCTGTACGAAGTCTTAAATCTTCGACGTTTCTAAACTCGCCGTTCTTTCTTTCTTCCGTAATGCTTATCGCGTCGTTTTCGCTAAGTCCCGGAAGTGCGGAAAGCGGAGGAAGAATACCTCCCTCAACCTGTCTGAAATCTGTTGCGTGGGATTCGTACAAATCGACAGGCACGAAATTAATTCCTCTTGCGTACATTTCAATACAAATTTCGAGTATCGGTATAAGGTTTTCTTCTTTCGGAGTAACCGTTCCGTCCTTTTTCTTTGCGTTGATTGAACGCATTTCTTCACGAACGCGTTCTTCTCCACTCGCCATTACCGACGCATCAAAATCGTCCGCACGCACCGTATAATATGCGATATAAAATGCCTCCGGATAATGTACTTTAAAATACGCAATTCTGAATGCCGACATAACGTAAGCTGCGGCGTGTGCCTTAGGGAACATATACTTGATTTTTTTACACGACTCAATATACCAATCAGGCACATTATTATCACGCATTTCCTGTTCATATTCAGGCGTCAGGCCTTTACCTTTACGCACCATTTCCATTATCTTGAACGAATGTTCTTCTTCAACACCGCATGAAATAAGATAAATCATAATATCGTCACGGGCACATATTGAGTGTGACAGGTCACACTTGCCCTCTCTGATTAATTCCTGTGCATTACCGAGCCACACATCCGTACCGTGCGAAAGTCCCGAAATTCTTACAAGTTCAGAGAATGTTGTCGGCTTTGTATCTTCAAGCATTTGACGTACAAACTTTGTACCAAACTCAGGTATTCCGTATGTACCCAAATTTGTACCTATATCCTTACCCGGAAGTAATTTCAACGCTTTATTTGACGTAAACAAACTCATTGTTTCGGGGTCACCTATCGGAATATCCCGTGCGTGCAGTCCCGTTATATCCTCAAGCATTCTTATAACCGTCGGATCATCGTGTCCAAGCTCATCAAGTTTTAAAAGGTTTTGGTCGATTTTATGGTAATCGAAGTGGGTCGTAATAATATCCGAATTCGGGTCGTCCGCAGGGTGCTGAACAGGGCAAAATTCATGTATATCATTTTCAAACGGTACAACGATAATTCCGCCGGGGTGCTGTCCCGACGTACGTTTTACGCCCTCACAGCCTTTTGCAAGTCGTTTCATCTCCGCATTACGCATTACAAGATTTCTCTCCTCGCAATACTTCTTTACATAACCGAATGCGGTTTTTTCCGCGACAGTACCAATTGTTCCGGCTTTGAAAACCTTACCCTTACCGAAGAATGTTTCGGTGTATTTATGGATTACCGGCTGATACACGCCCGAAAAGTTAAGGTCAATATCAGGCTCTTTATCGCCCTTAAATCCAAGGAATGTTTCAAACGGAATATCGTGGCCGTCTTTTCTGTACTTCGTTCCGCACTTCGGACACACCTTATCGGGCAAGTCACACCCCGACAAACCGATTTCGGACTCAATAAACTCTACGTTTTTGCAATTCGGGCAAATATAGTGACCTTGAAGTGAATTAACCTCCGTTATATCCGACAAATACGCAACAAGCGATGAGCCGACAGAACCACGTGAGCCAACCAAATATCCGTCTGCAAGTGAATGACGTACAAGCTCCTGTGCAATTCTGTACATAACCGAAAAACCGTAAGTCGTAATCGAATGAAGTTCCTTATCAAGACGTTTCTGCACGATTTCAGGAAGCGGATCGCCGTATATTTCCTTTGCTCTCGTTGTCGAGTCGTTTATGATACCCTCTTTCGCACCCTCAATTACAGGCGGACACTTTTTCGCAGGAATCGGTCTGACGTCCTCTATCATATCGGCTACAAGGTTTGTGTTTTTTACAACAACCTCATACGCCTTTTCCTTGCCCAAATACTCAAATTCTTTAAGCATTTCTTCCGTTGTTCTGAAATACAGCGGTGCTTGATTGTCAGCGTCCGAAAATCCTTTGTAATTCATAAGGATTTTTCTGTAATCCGCGCCCTCCATATCCATAAAATGCACGTCACACGTTGCGACAACGGGTTTATTATACTTTTCGCCAAGTGCAACAATACGTCTGTTTAAATTTTGCAAATCTTCGTCCGTATTTACCATAGGGTGTTTCGGATCGGTTTTCATATACGCATTATTGCCTATCGGCTGAATTTCAAGATAGTCGTAAAAATCAACTATTTCCTTTAATTCCTCGTCACTGTCACCGTCTATCATCGCTCTGAAAAGTTCGCCAGCCTCACAAGCCGAACCGAGTATAAGTCCATCGCGTTTTTCTTCAAGCAAACTTCGCGGTATTCTCGGTGTTCTGAAGAAATATTTCAAATGCGATTCCGAAATCATTTCATAAATATGTCTTAAACCGATTTGATTTTTTGCAAGTATGATAATGTGATACGCTTTATTTTTCTTTGACGCACTTCTTAAATCAAAAATATCATTGAAAGTTTTAAGCTCCGTCTTATCTTCTTCGCGAAGTTTTTCTATCATCTTAACGAAAACATCAGCCGTAGCCTTTGCGTCATCCACGGCACGGTGATGATTTTCAAGAATAACGTGAAGATGTTTTGTAAGTGTATCAAGTTTAAAATTCGGAAGTTCGGGATACATACATCTTGCAAGCATAAGCGTATCAAGGTAGCAGAAATTAAATTCAAAATTATGACGTTCTGCCGCCTTTTTTATAAATCCTATATCGAACGCCGCGTTATGTGCAACAAGTATGCAATCCTTACAAAACTCAAAAAACTCACCGAGTATTTCTTCGATTTTCGGTGCGTCAGCCACCATACTGTCCGTAATACCGGTAAGTTCTACGATATTTTCGGGTATCGGCTGACATGGATTAACGAACGTAGACCACTTATCGACAATCTGACCGTTTACAACCTTTACCGCACCGATTTCGGTGATATTGTTTTTGTCGTTGTGAAGTCCTGTTGTTTCTATATCGAACACAACAAACGGTGAGTCGATATTCTGATTTTCCGCATTATAGACAATCTTCTTGCTGTCGTCAATCAAATATCCCTCAACACCGTAAAGAATTTTAATTTTTTCATTAAAGTTAGACGCTTTCATTGCATCCGGGAACGACTGCACAACTCCGTGGTCGGTAACGGCAATCGCTTTATGTCCCCAATAAATCGCTCTGTTGATAAGGTCGTTTACGGAGGAAACCGCGTCCATCGCCGACATCTGTGTATGCAAGTGGAGTTCCACACGTTTTTCCGATGCCTCATCCATACGAACAGGCGGTTTTTCAATTTCCGCAATGTCGTTAATCATCACAATCGTTTCACCTGCATATTGGTCGAACTGTGCCTTACCGCGTGCAACTATATATATACCGCCGCCCTTGACTCCCTTTTTCAATTTTGAAAAAAGCTTGTTAAACGGCTCGTCATCTTCCGTTTTTGTAACGAACATTTTCGCCGATATTGAGTCCTCGTTATCGGTAATATCCATTGTTATAAGGTGAAATTCCTTGCCAGTTTTTTTAGATTTAATATCTCTGTCCTCAACAAAAAATACCTTACCCGAAAACACAACTCTGCCCGAATTATTGTTAATCGAATGAATTGATATAATATCGTCATTAATCGGTCTGCCGTAAAGCATATCCGAAACATTTGCCTTACCTTTGATTTTCGGGCCTGATGATGCAGACTGCATAGTGCCCTCTTGACCGGGTTCGACTTCGTAAATCATTACATTTTTATCTTGCTGTTTAATTCTGTTATCAACCCTAACGATTACTTCCGTAAGATTACAAGCCTTTTTTACTTCACTTTCGACCTTCGCCTGCTGATAAGCGGACGTGTCAGAGCCAAGCAAAATACCTATTTTTCTTCTGTTTTTTGAAACTCTTATTTTTTCTATTTCCAAATCGGCTATATCTTTATCCGTTATCTTTGGAAACACAACACCAATTTTCGGTTTCATATAACATCTTTCTCCTCGTGATAAAACAGGCTGCCGACATTTGCCGACAGCCTTTTTGTATTATTTAAAATATTTAACGCCTGCCTCAAACAGCTTTTGGTCTTTGTTACCGGGAACATTAAACGATACGTTCTTACCGATACGTTCACTGTGTCCCATTTTACCAAGCACTCTGCCGTCAGGACTTGTTATACCCTCAATAGCATATACCGAACCGTTTGGATTCCAGTCAATATCATATGTTGCCTTATCTTCAAGGTTTACATATTGAGTTGCAATCTGTCCGTTTGCCGCAAGTTCCTTAACCTGTTCTTCCGACGCGATAAATCTACCCTCACCGTGTGAAAGTGCAATTGTATGAACATCGCCTGTATTCACATTTGCAAGCCATGGTGACTTGTTTGACGCAATTCTTGTTCTTGCCATACAAGAAACGTGTCTGCCGATTGTGTTAAATGTAAGTGTCGGTGAATTACTGTCAAGGTCACGAATTTCTCCGTAAGGTACAAGACCAAGCTTTATAAGCGCCTGGAAACCGTTACAGATACCAAGCATTAGACCGTCACGGTTTTTAAGCATATTCATAACCGCGTCTTTTACAAGCGGATTTCTGAATGCGGTTGCGATAAATTTACCGCTGCCCTCAGGTTCGTCACCGCCTGAGAAACCGCCCGGAATCATTACGATTTGAGAATTGTTTATTCTTTTTTGCATTTCTTTCATTGAGTAAACAACGTCGTCACCCGTAAGGTTTCTTACAACAAATACATCTGCCACAGCACCTGCGTTTTCAAATGCTCTTGCAGTATCGTATTCGCAGTTTGTACCCGGGAATACAGGAATAAATACTCTCGGTTTTGCAAATTTTTCTGTTGCAACAGTTATATTTCTCTTATCATAGCTGAATGTTTCAGGCTCACTTGTAAAGTGACCTGCTTTTGTAGGGAATACCTTTTCAAGCGGTTTTTTCCATACTTCAGCCGCCTCGCTAAGCGGAATATTTACTCCGCCTACTGTAAATGCGTCAGAGCCTGTTGTACCGACTGTTACGGCACCGTCAATTTCTTCTTCAACTTCAAGTACGATTGAGCCAAGCGGTGCATAGAATAGCATATCATTTGTAAGATTCTTGTCAAATTCAACACCGATCATATTACCGAATGACATTTTTGAAACAGTTTCAACAAGACCGAATCCCTTAACAACGCTTGCCGACAATACTTTGCCGTCAAGAATAAGCTGATGAACCGTGTCATACATTTTCTTCAATTCGTCAAACTTAGGTAAATCGTTTTCGTCACGTTTAACTGTAAACATAACAAGCTTTGAGCCTGCTTTCTTGATTTCCTGTGAAATAACCTTATCAGCCTTTACAGGTGCAACGGCGAATGATGTAAGTGTCGGAGGTACGTCAAGGTCGTTGAACGAACCGCTCATTGAGTCTTTACCGCCGATTGCCGCAATACCTAATGCAAGCTGTGTCTTATATGCGCCAAGCAAGGAAGCAAAAGGTTTGCCCCAACGCTTAGGATCGGTTCCAAGTCTTTCAAAGTACTCTTGGAATGTAAGATAAATCTTCTTATAATCAGCACCCAACGCAACCGCTTTTGAAACAGATTCAACGATTGCATATGTTGAACCGTGATATTGGCTCCAGCTTGAAAGTTTCGGATTATAGCCGAATGTCATAACGGTTGCCGTATTTGTTTCGCCGCCAAGTACAGGAACTTTTGCAGCCATACCGTCTGACGGAGTAAGCTGATACTTACCGCCGAACGGCATAAGTACACTGTTTGCACCGATTGTTGAGTCAAACTTTTCGCATAGTCCCTTTTGTGAGCATACGTTTAAGTCTGAAAGTGTTTCAAGCCACTTTGCCTTTACGTCAGTAACAACTTCTTGCTTAAAGAAACTGTTTTCAGTATCAGGAAGTACAACTTCAATATCCGTATTCTTTGTTGCACCGTTTGTGTTAAGAAAATCTCTTGAAATATCACAGATTGTCTTACCTCTCCAGTTCATAACAAGTCTGTTTTCGTCTGTGACATATGCAACCTTTGTTGCCTCAAGATTTTCGTTATTTGAATATTCTATAAACTTATCTGAGTCCCCCGCTCTTACAACAACAGCCATTCTTTCCTGTGATTCGCTGATTGCAAGTTCGGTTCCGTCAAGTCCCTCATACTTTTTAGGAACTTTGTCAAGGTCAATAACAAGTCCGTCCGCAAGCTCACCGATAGCAACCGATACACCGCCTGCACCGAAGTCGTTACATCTCTTTATAAGTGTAGTAACCTTTTCATCTCTGAAAAGTCTTTGAATTTTTCTTTCAACAGGCGGATTACCTTTTTGTACTTCACTTCCGCAAGTAACAACGCTTTCTTCATTATGCGCCTTTGACGAACCTGTTGCACCGCCGATACCGTCACGACCTGTTCTTCCTCCTAGAAGAATAATAACGTCGCCCTTTGACGGCACTTCACGAATAACGTTCTTCTTTGGTGCCGCACCTATAACCGCACCGATTTCCATTCTCTTTGCAACGTAGCCTTCATCATATATTTCCTGAACCTGTCCTGTTGCAAGACCGATTTGGTTACCGTATGAACTGTAACCTGCCGACGCACCTGTTGTAATCTTTCTCTGCATAAGCTTTCCGGCATGTGTATCCTTTAGTGATACTCTCGGATCACCGCTACCGGTTACACGCATAGCCTGATATACATAACTTCTTCCTGAAAGCGGGTCACGAATAGCACCGCCAAGACAAGTTGCCGCACCGCCGAAAGGCTCGATTTCTGTCGGGTGGTTATGAGTTTCGTTTTTAAACATAATTAGCCATGGCTCGTCCTTGCCGTTTACGTCAACATCAACAACGATTGAACAAGCATTGATTTCTTCCGATTCATCAATTTCTTTTAAAAGACCTTGCTTTTTAAGCTGCTTAACTATGATTGTTGCCATATTCATAAGGCAAGTATCTCTGTCAGGTGCATACAAATCAGCTTTTGCCACCTTATATTCATCATATGCAGCCTTAATGACATCGGCATATTTGCCGTTATTTATCTTAACATCATTTATCTTAGTGGAAAACGTAGTATGACGGCAGTGGTCAGACCAATATGTATCAATCATACGAAGTTCTGTAATTGTAGGATTACGCTTTTCCGTATCCTTAAAATACTTCTGACAGAATGCAAGGTCGTCCATATCCATTGCAAAGCCCATCTTTGAAAGAAATTCTTCCATTTTTCTCTCGTCCATTTCGGTAAAGCCGTCAACTGTCGCAACGTCATCGGGAACAACTGTTTCCATAACAAGCGAAGTCGGCTTTTCAAGACTCGCCTCTCTTGCCTCAACAGGGTTTATAACGTAATTTTTAACAGCCTCTGTTTCTTCATCTGAAATATCGCCGATAAGAACATATACCTTTGCACTTCTTACAGTCGGACGTTCCTTTTCCGTAAGAATTGAAATACATTCTTCAGCCGATGCGGCTCTCTGGTCAAACTGTCCCGGTAAAAATTCAACCGCAAACACTTTGCCCTCACTGATTTCAATTTCTTCATCATAAGCATTGTCAACAGGAGGTTCTGAGAAAATAAGATTTCTCGCCTTTTGATATTCCTCATCGCTTACGCCCGAAACATCATATCTGTTAATAATTCTGACGTCTTTAAGACCTTTTAAAGAAAGGTTTTCTTTAAGATCGGCAAGTACACCCTTTGCCTCAACGTCAAATCCGTTTTTCTTTTCAACATAAATTCTTCTTACGTTTTCCATGATTTAACTCCTTTATATTAAAACTAAACTCAATATATATTCATTCTATCACAAAATAAAAGATTTATCAACATTAATTGCACAAGATTTTGTGATTGCGCATACAATTTTTATTGCAAATACTTCCGTTATTTTGTATAATAAATTTACATTACTGATTTTGGAGTGATTTTACTTGAAGAAAAAGATTTTTTCCGCATACGATATAATATTTATAATATCGGTCATTGCTGTGTTTATATATGCGGTATTTATACCGCCTGTCCATTCGGTTGCCGACCAAGGCGATTTTGAAAGAGTTATGCGTCCGTGCGGACTTGATTTCCCGTCCGACTACTCTTTTTACGATTATGCCGTAAGATTTTTTAATATGAAATTTACATCGGTTGACTTGTTGTTATATGTGCCAAGACTTCTGTTTTTAGTGCCGACTACAACGTTTATATTCCCTACCGCAACAGCAAGGCTTATATGTCTGCCGTTCGGTGCGTTTGATATGCGGATTTTGGCGGTTATGATGTTTTTGTGGTACGCAACGGTATGCTTTTTTATACAACGCAAATTTAAAATTGAAAATAAGTTTTTGCATTGTATTTTTCTGTTGTTTTTTATCGTTGTATTTTTTAACGGAGTTAATTTGACGATTTTAAACAGTCTGTACGGTCAAAGCGTTATGCTTGTATCGTTTGCAACTGTCGTGCTTTTCGGATTGTATATGTTTGAAAATGTACACGATGCCAAAAAAAGCGTAATAATATTTTTCACTGTTTCGTCTTGCCTGTTACTCGGTTCAAAATTGCAGTGTGCCGTATTTACACCGTTCCTTATTATCGCTGTATTGTATGTCGGTTTTAAAAGCAACAAGCGAAATTTGTGCATTGTGTGTTCAATCGTTTTACTTTGGCACGGAGTCGGCGGATACGCTATAAACGGCGGTCAGCTTAATTTGGATACACAGTATAACAGTGTGTTTTACGGTATTTTAAAAGACAGTCCCAATCCGAAACAGGATTTAATCGATATGGGACTTGACGAAGATATGGCGGCCGACAGCGGTAAGCACGCATACCTTGATAAATCAGAATACAAATATCCGCCGCGAAGTGATATTATGAATGAAAAGTTTCATTCAAAAATGAGTAACGGAAAACTTATAAAATTCTACATCACTCACCCCCTGCGTCTTGTATCTGTTATGGAAACAACCGCACAAAATGCTTTTACAAACAAAATAAACCTCGGTACATTTGAGAAAAAATACGGCTATGTACCGAATACATCCTCATATCGTTTTGATTTATGGGAAAATATCCGTGAGCATTTGCCAAAAACGTTATTCTTTATAATACCGAGTTATGCGGTATTTTTACTGATTGGTATTGTGATGTTGAAAAAGAAAAACAGATATGCCGTTCCGTTTATTTTCGTGATACTTATGGGACTTATTCAGTTCCCTATGCCGTATATCGGCAACGGTGCGGCTGATATTTCAAAACAGCTTTTTCTGTTTAACATATCGTTCGATTTCGGCTTAACCGTGCTGATTTATATGCTGTTTAAAACAGTTTCAAAAAAAATATCGAAAAAAGTTTCAAAAAACAGTTGACAAACCGTATTTCCCGTGCTATAATAACAAAGCAGTCAAGAAATGCGGGAGTGGCTCAGTGGTAGAGCGTCACCTTGCCAAGGTGAACGTCGCGAGTTCGAATCTCGTCTTCCGCTCCATTTAAAAGCTCCGATTTTATCGGAGCTTTTTTCAGTTTGTCGATAAATTGTCCGGAACGTGCAAAATATTATTTTTATATTTTAATTTATATAAATTTATCAAATATACTTTTCAGTAATTCAATATCATCATCTTCCGCACCGGCATAGCCTATGATGATTGAATTGCTTTTTTTATTTTCTGTCATATAATAATCGTCCATATCGTAAAGTTTCGCCTCACATTTTAGAGCATACTCTATTATTTCCTTTGCCTTATCCGTTTTAACGACTATATGAAGTCCGACTCTTTCACCGCTTATATCTGCGTTACCGAGCGACTGGATAATCTTATCGCGTCTTTTTTTATAGATATTTTTCACTCTGCTCAAATGTCTTGAATAGTACCCTCCCGAAATAAATTTATTTAACGTATGCTGTTCAAAACGCGGAACGGTTGACGAATATGTACCGAAATGCTTATCGAATTTTTCAAGCAATTTTTTCGGAAGTACCATATATGCAATTCTGATTGACGGTGCAAGAACTCTTGAAAATGTGCTTAAATACACGACTTTATCACTGTTTGCAAGTCCCTGCATTGCGGGAACAGGCTTAATCGAAAAATTAAACTCGCTGTTATAATCGTCCTCAATTATATATCTGTCCTCCCCTTCTTCCGCCCACGAAAGAAGTTCCATTCTGCGCCATACAGGCATTACCGCACCTGTTGGGAATTGGTGTGACGGTGTGACATACACTATATCCGAATCTGTTTGTTTTAAACAATCCGTACAAAGTCCGTTTTCATCTACGTCTATATAATTTATTTTTCTGTTGTTGTTTCTGAGTATTGCCGATATTTTTTTATAACCGGGATTTTCAACAGCAAACACTTTATCTCTGTCAAAAAGTTCTGTAAGGAGCATTGTCAAATACTCAATACCCGCACCGACCACAATCTGCATAGGCGAACATTTTACTCCGCGAAATTCGTGCAAGTATTTTGCAATACTCTCTCTCAATTCATAATCGCCCTTTACATTTCCGGAATTAAGATACTCCGGTGTTGAGTACATAACCTCCTTTGAAAGCTTTATCCAAGTCGAATACGGAAACGAATTTATATCGACTTTATTTGTCTTAAAATCCGCCTTATATGCCATTACACTCTCTTGTTCTTCTTCATATTCGAAGTTTCTGTCACCAACGGGAATATCAACCTTGCAAACATAAAAACCGCTCCTTGCAACCGCTCTTAAATACCCCTCCTGTACCAAAATCGAATATGCTGTTTCAACGGTATTTACACTTATTCCGAGATATTTCGCCAGTGCTTTTTTTGACGGCATACGCTCATTTTCTTTAATATTCTTATTTTTTATTTCATCTGCGACATACGAATAAAGTTGTTCGTAAAGCGGTTTTTTTGACGCTTTATCAGCTGTAAAAATAAAGTTAAACATAATCTGACCCCATAAAAAACTTGTATTTTGGCACTTTTAATAGTGTCAATCGGTGGTATAATTATAACCAATCCCAGGGAAAAAGTCAACAGACGGCTGATTTATTTAAGCCGAGCAGAAAGGAATGTTAATAACTATGTCAACACAAATGGAACTAAACAGAAACCTTGCCCAAATGCTAAAGGGCGGAGTAATTATGGACGTAACAACACCTGAACAAGCTAAAATTGCCGAGGAGGCAGGCGCTTGTGCTGTAATGGCTCTTGAACGTATCCCTGCCGATATTCGTGCCGCAGGCGGTGTGTCGAGAATGAGCGACCCTAAAATGATTAAGGGTATTCAAGACGCAGTTTCAATCCCTGTTATGGCGAAGTGCCGTATCGGTCACTTCGCAGAGGCAAGAATTTTGCAAGCAATCAAAATCGACTACATAGACGAAAGCGAAGTGCTTTCACCTGCCGACGACAAGTACCACATCAACAAGAACGATTTTAAAGTACCTTTCGTATGCGGTGCAAAGGATTTGGGTGAGGCTCTGAGACGTATAAACGAAGGTGCGGCTATGATAAGAACAAAGGGTGAGCCTGGTACAGGTGACGTTGTTCAGGCAGTACGTCATATGAGAATGATGATGTCTGAAATCAGACGTATTCAAAATATGTCAGAAGACGAACTTTATGAGGCTGCAAAGCAACTTCAAGTGCCTTACAATCTTGTTGAATATGTTCACGAAAACGGTAAATTACCTGTTGTAAACTTTGCCGCAGGCGGTGTTGCAACACCTGCCGACGCCGCACTTATGATGCACCTTGGTGCAGAGGGTGTATTCGTAGGCTCAGGTATATTCAAGTCAGGCAACCCTGCAAAGAGAGCGTCTGCTATTGTTCAAGCAGTTACAAATTACACTGACGACAAACTCCTTGCAGAGCTTTCAGAAGACCTTGGTGAAGCAATGGTCGGCATAAATGAAAACGAAATTGCACTACTTATGGCGGAGCGTGGTAAATAATGAAAATCGGTATACTTGCACTTCAAGGTGCATTTATTGAACACAAACATTCGCTTGACGCACTTGGTGTGGAATCATTTGAAATACGTCAAAAAAAAGACATTGAAAAACCGTTTGACGGTCTTATTATCCCGGGCGGAGAAAGTACGGTAATCGGCAAACTTCTTCACAAGCTCGATTTATATGAGCCGATTAAAAATATGATTGAAAACGGTATGCCTGTTTTCGGTACTTGTGCCGGACTTATCATTCTTGCGAAAAATATTGAGGGCGAACAGGCACACATAGGTACTATGGATATTACCGTAAGACGCAACGCATACGGCAAGCAAATCGACAGTTTTTCCGACGAAGTCGTTATCCCCGAAGTATCGGATAAACCGTTTCCGCTTGTATTTATCCGTGCACCGTGGATTGACAGTGTCGGCGATAACGTAAAAATTTTGTGTAAGCTGAACGGTCATATAGTTGCCGCAAGAGAAAACAATATGCTTGTAACTTCATTCCACCCCGAACTTACAAAAAATCTTGATTTTCACAAATATTTCATAAATATGATAAAACAGAAAAAATCCCGATGACATAATTCATCGGGATTTTTATAATACTAATACTGCTCCAAACTAAATTTGAGCAGAAAGGTTATGATGTTATGAAAAGGAAATATCCGAATCACGTTATTTTCCGTAACAGTAATTTTGACTTTGACGTATGCAATGCCATATCTGTGACCGACTGTACAGGTCTTATTCCGTGGGCACCGAACAGTGAGGATCAGCTTGACGCTTATGACGAAATCATAAACTACTCACCCGAAAGTGCAAATATCTACAACTACGACAAATAGCAGACAAACATTTTATAGTCGTCTTCTCCAACCGAATACTCTTTAAAGCAATACGTTTTACCGTCATACCGGGTTGTATCGGAAAGCACCGAAAAGCTGTCCAGCGGAATTGTAAGTCCGGTACCGATTGCCTTGACAAAGCTTTCTTTCTTTGTCCACACCTCAAAAAACGCATTATTTTTATCGGCTGAACAATTTATATATTCGGTTTCTTCCGCCGTAAAAAATCGTTTTGCCAAATTCATATCACATTCTCGCAAGTGCTGTATGTCAATGCCAACATCTTTGTTATGTACGGCACATACCGCATATCCGCCGGAATGTGATAGATTTACATACAAATCCTTGTTTTGCGTTAAGTAAAGTTTTCCGCCGTTTTCTGTGTCCCACTTTACCGTTTTTTTTATATCACCGTTTACCGCATAATTTAGCAGCAGTTCCGCACCTATTGACTGTGATTTTTTATTTGTCTTTTTTAACCTATTGACTTTTTCAATTCGTTTTTGCGACAAATACTTAAACCATTTTTCATCATCGGCATTTATGCTTTTGACGTTCATATAATATACTTTCATATTTTAAGACTTCCCAAGACTTCGCCTATCGGCTCGCTTATAACAAGGTCGGCATTTTTATCGGCAGAAGTGGCGGCTTTATTGATAATAACAAGTTTACTGCCTCTGAAGTAATTTATAAACCCTGCCGCAGGATATACGTTAAGCGATGTACCTCCGATTATAAGTACGTCCGCATTACTGATATACTGCACCGATTTTGTGATTGTATCGTCATTTAACATTTCTTCGTACAGCACAACATCAGGCTTGATTATACCCCCACATTCGCATTTCGGCACACCCTTGCTGTTTTCAATATAATCAATATCGTACGATTTTCCGCAATCCATACAGTAGTTTCTAAGAGTCGAACCGTGAAGTTCAAGCACGTTTTTACTGCCTGCCATTTGATGAAGTCCGTCTATGTTCTGTGTTATAACCGCCTTTAACTTTCCCTTTTCTTCAAGTTTTGCAAGCGCGATAT
>ERZ773228.3084-NODE-3084-length-14127-cov-15.408471_pt1 | contig 14127 bp, 8 predicted proteins | sample MGYA00580524_ERZ773228 | MGnify/ENA primary metagenome ERZ773228 (study PRJEB29015, sample SAMEA2737768) | human gut metagenome | biome: human gut; feature: human-associated habitat; material: faeces | place: China | collected 2012 ...
CCGTTGTTCCGTGTCAGTGGAGGCGCATTATAGGGAGTTCTTCTGAAGTGACAAGAGGAAATTTAAAAAAAGTTTCTGACCGTGTTTTTTTTCACCAAAAGCGATGAGTTCAAGCTACAAATTGTTCTATTTGATGTATCTGCAACCACAATCACACCTGAGATGGCATAATTAACCGCATCAATATTTAAGGAATAAAAGCGATGCCATTAAGCGCACAACAGCTGGCAGCTCAAAAAAACCTGTCCTATGTGCTGGCAGAGAAACTGGCGCAGCTGATCTTAGCGGGTAAATATGCTCCAGGTAGCATCCTGCCCAGCGAGATGGAGCTGGGAGATCAGTTTGGCGTTAGCCGTACCGCCGTTCGCGAAGCGGTAAAAACATTAACGGCGAAAGGGATGGTGCTTCCACGCCCGCGCATTGGCACCCGCGTTATGCCTCAGGGAAACTGGAACTTTCTCGATCAGGAGTTACTCACCTGGTGGATGACCGAAGATAACTTTAATCAGGTCGTCGATCACTTTCTGGTCATGCGCAGCAGTCTTGAGCCTCAGGCCTGCCTGCTTGCCGCCACGCTCGGCACAGCCGAGCAAAAAGCGCAGCTCAATACTTTGATGGAAGAGATGGTGGATCTGAAAAAGCACTTTAACCGCGAGCGCTGGATAGCGGTCGATATGGCCTGGCATGAACATATCTATAATATGAGCGGAAATCCTTTCCTGACCTCCTTTGCTTCTTTATTCCATTCTGTGTACCACACTTACTTTACCTCTATCACGCAGGATGAGGTGGTGAAGCTGGATCTGCATCAGGCGATAGTCGATGCCATTCAGGAGAGCGACGGGCAGCGAGCCCTGAGTGCGTGCCAGGCGTTGCTGGCCGCGCCAACCCACCAGCAGGTAAATAAATGAAAGAGAAAAAAGCACGCAGTATGGCCGGACTGCCGTGGATTGCAGCCATGGCGTTCTTTATGCAGGCACTGGATGCCACTATCCTCAATACCGCCCTTCCCGCCATAGCCCAAAGCCTTAACCGCTCCCCGCTGGCGATGCAATCCGCCATCATCAGCTACACCCTGACAGTGGCGATGCTTATTCCGGTCAGCGGCTGGCTGGCCGATCGTTTTGGCACACGCAAAGTGTTCATGCTGGCGGTGACGCTGTTCACGCTCGGTTCTCTGGCTTGCGCCCTCTCCACCTCTCTGACGGAACTGGTTATCTTCCGCGTTCTACAGGGGATAGGCGGCGCGATGATGATGCCCGTCGCGCGTCTGGCGTTATTACGCGCCTATCCGCGCAGCGAACTGCTCCCGGTGCTCAACTTTGTGACTATGCCGGGGCTGGTCGGCCCGATACTTGGCCCGGTTCTCGGCGGCGTACTGGTGACCTGGGCTAGCTGGCACTGGATCTTCCTGATTAATATTCCGATTGGTGTGGCAGGGCTGATTTATGCCCGCAAATATATGCCGAACTTCACCACGCCAAGACGCAGCTTCGATATGGGTGGTTTCTTCCTGTTTGGCCTGAGCCTGGTCCTGTTCTCCAGCGGGATGGAGCTGTTTGGCGAGAAAATCGTAGCGACGTGGCTGGCGCTGGCCATCATCCTCAGCGGTATTCTGCTGTTCCTTCTATATATACGTCATGCGCGTCGCCATCCGACACCGCTTATCTCTTTATCTCTGTTTAACACCCGAACGTTCTCCGTCGGGATCGCGGGCAATATTGCCTCGCGTCTGGGCACGGGCTGCGTACCGTTCCTGATGCCGCTGATGCTCCAGGTCGGTTTCGGCTATCCGGCCCTGATTGCTGGCTGCATGATGGCGCCCACGGCGATGGGCTCGATTCTGGCAAAATCGACGGTCACGCAGGTGCTGCGCTGGTTTGGCTATCGTAAGACGCTGGTTGGCGTGACGATCTTTATCGGATTGATGATTGCGCAGTTCTCCCTGCAATCTGCGGCGTTACCAATCTGGATGCTGATCCTGCCGCTGTTTGTGCTGGGTATGGCCATGTCGACGCAGTTTACGTCGATGAACACCATCACCCTTGCGGACCTCACCGACGAGAATGCCAGCAGCGGCAACAGCGTACTGGCGGTCACTCAACAGCTGTCGATCAGCCTCGGGGTTGCCGTGAGCGCGGCGGTACTGCGGTTTTATGAAGGGTTCGAGGGAACTAATACCGTTGAGCAGTTCCACTATACCTTTATCACTATGGGCGCGCTTACCGTGGTATCGGCGGTGGTCTTTATGTTGTTAAAACCAAAAGACGGCCGGAACCTGATTAAAGAGCGTCACAAAGAGAAGGCTAAACCGAACCGCGTTCCATCAGAACAGGAGTAAGCTGCAAACGTTGCTGTTGCAGCGTGGGCTGGGCCATGCGGTGGATCAACACATCGATGGCCAGCTCGCCCAGTTCATCTTTCGGCTGATGGATGGTGGTCAGCGGCGGCGTCATGTAGCGCGCCAGTTCGATATCATCGTAACCGACGATCGCCATGTCGTCCGGAACACGTAATCCCGCCTGATACAGCGCCTGATAAGCTCCGAATGCCATCGCATCGTTACCGATAAACACCGCCTGCGGGCGCAGCTCTTGCGCCAGCAGTTTCTGCATTGCTTCAAATCCACCGTTAAATTCGAAATCGCCGGTGATGCGATAGCCATCAGGAATGGCAAGCCCCGCCCGTTCCATGGCCGAAAGATAGCCTTCCAGACGCAGGCGCGCCGGGGTTTTATCCAGCGGGCCGGTAATACAGGCAATGCGGGTATGACCTTTATCGATCAGATGCTGAGTCGCCATATCGCCGCCCAGCAGCGAGTTATCCTGGATCAGATCGCTGGTGCCGTCGAACGGCGCCCAGTCCATCATCACCGTGGGAATAGAAGGATAACGCTGGATGATCTCTTTCGAGGGTTGATGCGTTTCGGTACAGAGCAGCAGCAGCCCGTCGACGCGTTTTTGCATCAGCGTTTCCAGGTTACGGTTCATGCGCTGCTCATCGCCTTCGGTATTGCACAGCACCAGGCTGTAGCCGCGCTCGAAGCAGCTGCGCTCCACGCCGCGCACCAGTTCAGAATAAAAAGGGTTGGTACTGGCCGTGATCAGCATGCCGATGGTGCGCGTCTGGTTGAGCTTCAGGCTGCGGGCCAGCGCAGACGGCGCATAGTTGAGTTCTTTAATTGCAGCGTCAACTTTCTCCCGAATCGCCTCGCTGACGAAGCGATCGTTATTGATAACGTGGGAAACAGTCGAGGTAGAAACGCCCGCCATACGGGCGACATCTTTCATTGTGGCCAAGCGTTACCCCTGCTGACTTAAGAATTCATCAATCTCTTTACGCCATGGAACAGAAGGCTGAGCGCCTTTACGCGTCACCGCAATCGCAGCGGCGGCATGCGCGAAGCGGATCGCGTCATCCATTGCTTTTCCTTCCAGCAGCGCCGTTACCAGTGCACCGTTGAAGGTGTCTCCTGCGGCGATGGTATCAATGGCTTTGACCTTAAAGCCCGGTACGCGACGGCCTTCGCTATTGACGCTAGCCCAGACCCCACGGCTGCCGAGGGTGATGATTACGGTGCCGATGCCTTTTTCATGCAGTGCAAGCGCGGCACGCGCGGCATCGTCATCATTTTCGACACGGATACCCGTCAGCTTTTCCGCTTCGGTTTCGTTCGGGGTGATGATATCCACCAGCGCCAGCAGCTCATCTGATAATACACGGGCAGGCGCAGGGTTAAGTACGACAGACGTATGATTTTCATGCGCAATTTTCGCGGCGGCCAGCACGCTTTCAACCGGTGACTCCAGCTGCATCAGCAGGGCTTCCGCTCCGGCGATGATTCCACGCTGCGCTTCGACGCGTTCAGTCGTTAACGCGGCATTAGCCCCCGCATGAATACCGATGACATTCTCACCTTCCGCATTGACGAAAATCAGCGCCACGCCGGTAGATTCCCCTGCAACCACGCTGACGGGTGCAATGTCGATGTTGTCGCTTGCCAGCTGTTTGCGTACGCGCTCGCCGGTATCGTCATCACCCGTACAGGCGATAAACGCGATATTCGCCCCGCTGCGTCCGGCGGCAACCGCCTGGTTTGCGCCCTTACCGCCGAACGCCACCTGATACTGATTGCCAGTGACGGTTTCGCCCGGAGTGGGGAACGTTTCAAGGTTAAGAATGTGATCGGCATTGATACTGCCAAGGACGACGAGGTTGCCTGCGGTTTTCATGTATTGAGGTGTCCATCTGAGAGCGCCACCGGTCTTACCCGGTGGCGTATGCCACACTTTTCTTTTATTTGGTGTCCCTCAGGCAGCCAGCGACTGCCTGAATCGCCTTTACTGCTTAATGACCAGTTTCAGGTCAACAGGATATTTGGCCTGAACTTTTTCGCCCTTCAGCACTTTATCGGCAGTTTGCACGCCAGTCGCGCCAATCTGCTCAGGCAGCTGAGCGATGGTCGCAGCCAGTTTGCCATCATTTACTGCTTTTTCACCATCCGGCGTGCCGTCAAATCCGACAACCATCACATCTGATTTACCCGCAGTCTGGAGCGCACGCAGCGCACCGAGCGCCATTTCGTCGTTCTGTGCGAATACCGCCTGCACATCAGGATGCGCGGTCAGCAGGTTCTGCATGACGTTCAGGCCCTTTGTACGGTCGAAGTCTGCCGGCTGGCTCGCCAGCACGTTGAATTTGTGCGCCGCTACAGCCTGCTGGAAACCTTCACCACGTTCACGGGCCGCGGAAGTCCCGGCGATACCCTGCAACTCGATCACTTTCGCGCCTTCACCTGCTTTCTTCGCGATGTAGTCACCGGCGATTTTACCGCCCAGTACGTTATCAGACGCAATGTGGCTGACCACATCCCCTTTCGTTGCCTGACGGTCAAGGGTGATGACCGGGATCTTCGCCTGGTTTGCCATCTTCACGGCGTTACCGACCGCGTCGGAATCGGTTGGGTTGATCAGCAGGATTTTGGTACCACGAACGGTTAAGTCCTGAACGTTAGCCAGCTCTTTCGCCGGGTTGTTCTGAGAATCCAGCACCACCAGGTTGTAGCCCAGTTTATCTGCTTCTTTCTGCGCGCCATCCTTCAGGGAGACGAAGAACGGGTTGTTCAGGGTAGAGACAACCAGCGCGATGGTGTCCTTCGCCATGGCGTTAGCACTTACGGTTGCGCTCAGCGCGACAGCAGAAACCAGGGTAGCCAGTTTTTTCATGTTCATATCTAAGATGTCCTGTAGTGTCGTCAGTTACTGTTTTTTGTTGTCTACCAGTACCGCCAGCAAAATCACCACTGCCTTAACGATCATCTGGTAATAGGAGGAAACACCTAACAAATTCAAACCATTATTCAGGAAACCGAGGATCAGTGCGCCGATCAATGTCCCAACAATGCGACCTTTACCACCCGCAAGGCTCGTACCGCCCAGAACCACTGCCGCGATGGCATCCAGCTCATAGCCCGTACCCGCCGTTGGCTGCGCGGAGGAGAGGCGCGCCACTTCGATGATGCCCGCCAGAGACGCCAGCAGGCCGCACAGGGAGTAAACGATAATTTTGACTTTATTAACGCTGATACCGGACAGGCGCGTTGCCGCTTCGTTACCGCCCAGCGCATAGATATAACGACCCAGACGGGTATGGTGCAGCATGTACCATGCCGCCAGGAAGACGATAGCCATGATCCAGACCGGGGTCGGGACACCCAGCGGGCGACCAATACCGAACCAGCCAAACAGATCGGCGTTATCGGTAAAACCGGTATTAATCGGGCTGCCGTTGGTGTACACCATGGTCACACCGCGCAGCAGCAGCATCATCACCAGCGTGGCGATGAACGCCTGAACGCGACCTTTCGCCACAATCACGCCGGTTACGGCGCCAATTGCCGCACCTGCCGCCAGCGCAGCGGCAACGGCCACCAGCGCGTTGACCTCAATACCAACAATCGACGCGGCGATCGCGCCGGTGAGGGCCAGCAGGGAACCGACGGACAGATCGATACCCGAGGTCAAAATCACCAGCGTCATCCCCACCGCCATAATGGCGTTGACGGAGGTCTGCTGAAGAATGTTGAACAGGTTATTGACGGTAAAAAAGTTCGGGCTCATGGTCGAGACAATCGCGATCAGCACCAGCAGGGCAATCAGCGATTTTTGTTCCATCAGCCATGCCTTTGTGAAATAGCGGCGACCAGAAACAGCCTGGGTAGTCATCTTCTTACTCCTGATTCACGCGATTAAGCTTGCCCACAGCGGCAGCCATCAGAACTTCCTGGGTGGCCTGCTCGCGAGTGAATTCACCGCCGAGATGCCCTTCATGCATGACGATAATGCGATCGCTCATGCCTAATACCTCTGGCATCTCGGAAGAGACCAGAATGATGCTCAGACCGTCGGCCTTGAACTGGTTAATCAGCTGATAGATCTCTTTCTTCGCGCCCACGTCCACGCCGCGGGTAGGTTCATCAAGGATCAACACTTTTGGGCGCGTCATCAGCCCGCGGGCAATCGCCACTTTCTGCTGATTCCCGCCGGACAACAGGCCAATCGCCTGCTCCATAGACGGGGTTTTAACGTTAAAGAGACGGATAAAATCGCTGACCGCCTGCTGCTCATCTTTGTGTTTCAGGCTGCCGCCGCTGCGGCTGAAATAGCCTAGCGCAGTCAGGGACATGTTCTCTTTCACCGACATGCCCAGCACTAAGCCGTCGCGCTTACGGTCTTCAGAAATATAGACAATGCCGTTCGCCAGGCCATCCTGAGGCGAGCGGGTGACCACCTCATGGCCGTCGAGGGTAACGTAGCCGCTGGTGCGCGGCAGTGCGCCATAGAGCACTTTCATCAGTTCGGTGCGCCCCGCGCCCATCAGGCCCGCGACGCCAAGGATCTCGCCCTTGCGCAGAGTAAAGGAGACGTCATTCACGCCCGGCCCGCAGAGATTATCCACCTTCAGGCGGATCTCTCCCGGCGCTTTCTCCAGATGCGGATACTGATCTTCGAGCTTACGTCCCACCATCATTTCAATCAGCGTATCTTCGGTCAGGGTTGCCACTTCGCGCTCGGCAATAAACTGCCCGTCGCGAAACACGGTGACGTCGTCGCAGATCTCGAATATCTCTTTCATGCGGTGTGAGATATAGACAATGCCGCGGCCCTGGGATTTCAGCTCACGGATCACGCGGAACAGGGATTCGGTTTCGGTATCGGTCAGGGCGTCGGTCGGTTCATCCATAATGATGACCTTCGACTCGAAGCTCAGCACCTTCGCGATTTCCACCATCTGCTGATCGCCGATGGAAAGGTCGCCCACCAGTCGGTCGCTCTTAAAGCGCAGATTCAGCTTCGCCAGCAGTTTGTCCGCTTCGGCATACATGGTTTTCCAGTCGATTTTGCCAAACCGGTTCACGAACTCACGGCCGAGGAAGATGTTCTCCGCAATGGTGAGCTGCGGGATCAGGTTCAACTCCTGGTGGATGATGCCGATGCCCGCTTCCTGAGAGGATTTCGGGCCGTTAAAGGTGGTCTCTTTACCCAGCCACAGCAGCGAACCGGCATCGCGTTGGTAGATGCCGGTCAGCACTTTCATCATGGTGGATTTGCCGGCGCCGTTTTCGCCCACCAGCGCCATGACGCGCCCGGAATAGACGTTCAGCGCCGCACCGGAGAGGGCTTTTACGCCCGGGAACGACTTATCGATCCCTTTGAGTTGCAGTAATGCGTCCATGATGGCCTCAGAAGGTGACGCCAGCACAGAGAATGATATTCGCATACGGGGAGCACTCCCCGCTGCGAATCACCGCCTGACTGTCTGCGGTTTGTTGTTTGAACTGCTCGTGCGTTGTGTAACGAATTTCTATGGTGTTTCCCTGGTGCTGTTGCAGTTGCTCAATGTGGCTGAGCAACGTTTCGTGGAGTTGCGGATTATGTTGTTTGATTTCCGCCGCGAGAATGGCCGCCTCAACCTGCATCTCCGCGGTGACCACTTCCAGTACCTGCATGAACGAGGGTACGCCCTGCGTTAACGCCATATCGATACGGGTTGTGCTGCGCGGAACCGGTAAGCCTGCATCGCAAACCACCAGCGTATCGGTATGCCCAAGACGGGAAATCACCGATGAGATTTCTGAGTTGAGTACTGTGCCTTTCTTCATTTTTTGCTCCACTAGCGAAACGTTTCGCTAAAAACAGTGTAGCCGCAGAAGTGTTCAGAAAACCATCATGACGTAACGGATTTGTGATCAACGTCGAAACGTTTCGCTAAGTGAAATGCAATAGAGGAAAATTGCCCGGCGGCGCTACGCTTGCGCGGGCCTACGGGTCTGGTAGGCCGGGTAAGCGCAGCGCCACCCGGCATATTCAGAAGGGTTAAATCTCGACCTGCGTCCCCAGCTCAATCACGCGGTTAGGCGGGATCTCAAACTGGTCAGGCGCACGCAGGGCGTTACGTTGCAGAATGAGATACAGCTTGCCGCGCAGGCGCAGATACCATGGGCGCTTGCCGATGATCAGCGACTCATGGGACATAAAGAACGACGTCTCCATCATGCGGCAACTCAGGCCTTCCAGACCGCAGCGGTGGAACACCTCTTCCACGTTCGGCGTTTCGCGCCAGCCGTAGCTTGCCACCACGCGCCAGAAGGTTGGGGACAGCTGTTCAATCTGTACGCGACGCACGTTGTGAACGTACGGCGCATCTTCGGTACGCAGCGTCAGCAGGATCACGCGCTCGTGCAGCACTTTGTTGTGCTTGAGGTTATGCATCAGCGCAAATGGGATCACGTTCAGCGCGCGAGACATATACACCGCCGTGCCCGGCACGCGCACCGGTGGGGACTTCTCCAGCGAGGCGATCATCGCCTCAAGAGAGTTACCGTGCTCGTGCATACGACGCAGCAGGCGGAAACGTTCGCTCTTCCACGTCGTCATCACAATAAACATCACCAGACCCAGCGTCAGCGGCAGCCAGCCGCCGGAGACAATCTTGTCGAGGTTCGCAGAGAACAGCGGCACGTCGATGCAGAGGAAGCCAACCAGGATCAGCCCCACGAGGAACTTATTCCAGTGCCAGTTACGGTACGCCACGGTGGTGGAGAGAATAGAGGTCAACACCATCGTTCCGGTTACCGCGATACCGTACGCCGCCGCCAGATTACTGGAGTGCTCAAAGCTGACGATAACAATCACCACCGCGAAATAGAGCAGCCAGTTGACGAACGGAATGTAGATCTGGCCAGACTCCATCTCCGAGGTATGGATAATGCGCATTGGGGAGAGATATCCCAGACGCACGGCCTGACGCGTCAGGGAGAATACGCCGGAAATGACAGCCTGAGAGGCAATGACCGTCGCCAGCGTCGCCAGGATCAGCATCGGAACCAGCGCCCAGTCCGGCGCCAGCAGGAAGAACGGGTTTTTAATCGCTTCAGGGTGTGCAAGCAGCAGCGCGCCCTGACCGAAGTAATTCAGCACCAGTGAAGGCAAGACCACGCTAAACCAGGCGACGCGAATAGGGAGTTTCCCGAAGTGGCCCATATCCGCATACAGCGCTTCAACACCGGTAATGGACAGCACCACCGCGCCCAGCGCCACAAACGACACCACTTTATATTCAAGGAAGAAATGCACCGCCCACATTGGGTTCAGCGCGTGCAGGACATCCGGGTTGGCGATAATACTGCGTAAGCCCAGCGCCGCCAGGATCAGGAACCAGGCCAGCATAATAGGCGCGAACAGCTTACCCACCAGCCCGGTACCGTGTTTTTGTATGGCAAACAGCAACGTCAGCACGATAATAGCGAGTGGCACCACCCACGTATCAAGCTGTGGCGCGACAATCTCCAGCCCCTCTATGGCCGACATTACAGAAATCGCCGGCGTAATCACGACTTCTCCATAGAAGAAGCTGCCGCCAATCAGGCCGATGATGACCAGCACGGAGGTCATTCTTGCGGACGTATTGCGCCCGGCAAGGGACATCAGGGTCAGAATACCGCCCTCGCCCGCGTTATCAGCCCGCATTACGAAAGAGAGATACTTAAGGGAGACCACCAGGATCAGCAGCCAGAAGATGAGCGAGAGGAAACCAAATACGGCGTCACGCTCTACACCAAAACCAAACTGACCGGACAGACATTCACGAAGCGTATAAAGCGGGCTGGTGCCGATATCACCGTAGACAACCCCGATCGCCGCAAGCGTTACTGCGGGTAATGATTGCTTATTATCAGTGCTCATAGACTAGTCTTTTCGTTTGAATAACAAATGTGTGCTTAGTCCCTTGGCCCACAAAAAGCGCACAGTATGCACGATTCAATGCAAAATCGTACCCCTAAATGCAGCCGCATTAATGTAGCGCAAAGAAAATAGCGCCGCACTTCAGCCTATTACCAGGCCAGACCGAAACGTCTATACTCGCTTCAATTAGCCGCCACGACGGCGAAAGGATGCAAAACTATTATGGCTCACTCACATTTATTAGCAGAAAGAATTTCCCGCCTCAGCAGTGCGCTGGAGAAAGGCCTTTACGAGCGTAGCCACGCCATTCGCCTCTGCTTACTGGCGGCGCTGAGTGGGGAAAGCGTATTTCTGCTGGGCCCGCCGGGCATTGCCAAAAGTCTGATCGCACGCCGCCTCAAATTCGCTTTCCAGAACGCGCGCGCATTCGAGTATTTGATGACGCGCTTCTCCACGCCGGAAGAAGTTTTCGGCCCACTCTCCATTCAGGCGTTAAAAGATGAGGGACGCTATGAACGTCTGACGGCGGGCTATCTTCCGGAAGCGGAAATCGTCTTTCTTGATGAGATCTGGAAAGCCGGCCCGGCCATACTGAATACCCTGTTGACGGCAATTAACGAACGCCGCTTCCGCAACGGCGCCAGCGAAGAGAAGATCCCCATGCGCCTGCTGGTGGCCGCGTCTAACGAATTGCCCGAAGCCGACAGCAGCCTGGAAGCGCTGTATGACCGTATGCTGATCCGCCTGTGGCTGGATAAAGTCCAGGATAAATCAAACTTCCGTTCCATGCTGGTAAGCCAGCAGGATGAAAACGAAAACCCGGTGGCAGCGTCATTGCAGGTCACGGACGAGGAATACCACCAGTGGCAGGAGGAGATCGGCAAGATAAAACTGCCCGATCCCGTTTTTGAGCTGATCTTTATGCTGCGCCAGCAGCTTGATTTGCTGCCTTCCGCGCCGTACGTCTCCGATCGTCGCTGGAAAAAAGCCATTCGCCTGCTCCAGGCAAGCGCGCTGTTTAGCGGCCGCGATGCTGTCGCCCCAATCGATCTGATCCTGCTGAAAGACTGCCTGTGGCACGACGCAGAAGGGATGAATCTGATGCAACAGCAGCTGGACGTTTTGATGACCGGACACGCGTGGGGTCAACAGTCGATGCTTAATCAACTGGGCGCGATTGCCCAACGTCGCCTTCAGCTCCAGCAGCAGCAAAGTGACAAAACCGCGCTGAAGGTGAACCGTCTTGGCGGGATGTTTGCCCGTAAACCGCACTATGAACTGCCCGCCGGGCTGACTGACGCCTCGCTCACGCTTCTTCTTCAGCAACCGCTGAAGCTTCATGATATGCAGGTTGTGCACGTGACGATCGAACGCGTTGCGCTGGTTCAGTGGCTGGATAAAGGCGGTGAGATCCGCGGTAAACTCAACGGTATCGGCTTTGCACAGCCGCTGTCGATGGAAGTCGACAGCAGCCAGCACCTTGTGATCCGCGACGTCAGCCTTCAGGGATCGCGCCTGGCGCTGCCGGGCACGGCCTCCGATACTGTTCCGGAGGAGATCAAACAGCAGCTCGACGCGCTGGATAACGAATGGCATCAGCAGCACACGCACTTCAGCGAGCAGCAGAAATGCCTCTTTATCCATAGCGACTGGTTAGGTCGCATTGAAGCCAGCTTGCAGGATGTCAGCGCGCAGATCAAACAGGCGCGTCAATGCTAACGCTGGACACGCTTAACGTCATGCTGGCGGTTAGCGAAGAAGGGTTGATCGAAGAGGTCGTCATTACCCTGCTCGCTTCACCGCAGCTGGCGGCCTTCTTTGAAAAATTCCCGAAGCTCCGAAAAGCAATGACGGACGATCTGCCCCGCTGGCGCGATAACCTGCGACAGCGGTTTAAGGAGACGGAAGTCCCGCCGGAACTGACAGAGGAAGTGGCTGGTTACCAGCAGTGCCAGCGGCTTTCAACGCCGCAGTTTATTGCCCAGCTACAGCAAACCCTGACGCTGCTTGATAACGTTCACTCCCCGTTTGCCAGCCAGGCCAGAGCGCTGGTCAAGGACAACCCCAGCTTTACTCCCGCCCTGCATACGCTGTTTTTACAGCGCTGGCGTCTGAGCCTTGTGGTCCAGGCCACGGCCCTTAATCAGCAGTTGCTGGACGAAGAGCGCGAACAGTTGCTCAGTGAAGTCCAGGAGCGAATGACCCTGAGCGGCCAGTTAGAACAGGTGCTGGTGGAGAATGAAAACGCCGCCGGTCGACTCTGGGATATGAGTGCCGGCCAGTTAAAGCGGGGCGATTATCAGCTGATCGTGAAGTACGGCGACTTTCTGGCGCAACAGCCGGAGCTGATGAAGCTCGCAGAACAGCTCGGCCGTTCCCGGGAGGCCCGGTCGGTCCCAAAGAAAGATGCGCCGATGGAGACCTTTCGTACGCTGGTACGTGAACCCTCCACCGTACCGGAGCAGGTGGACGGGCTACAGCAAAGCGATGACATCCTGCGCCTGCTGCCTACGGAACTCAGCACGCTGGGCATGACCGAACTGGAGTATGAGTTTTATCGTCGGCTGGTGGAAAAACAGCTCATTACCTATCGACTGCATGGCGAAGCCTGGCGCGAGAAGATCAGCCAGCGTCCGGTGGTGCACCAGGATTTTGATGAGCAACCGCGCGGCCCATTTATTGTTTGCGTCGATACGTCCGGATCGATGGGGGGCTTTAATGAACAGTGTGCAAAAGCGTTCTGCCTGGCCCTGATGCGCGTGGCGCTCGCCGATCGTCGTCGCTGCTACATCATGCTCTTTTCCAGCGAAGTTGTTGGGTATGAACTGACCAGCCCACAGGGGCTGGAGCAGGCGATCCGCTTTTTAAGCCAGCGCTTTCGCGGCGGCACCGATCTGGCCAGCTGTTTTCGCAGCATCATTGAGCGCATGCAGGGCGGAGACTGGTACGACGCGGATGCGGTGGTGATTTCCGATTTTATCGCCCAGCGGCTGCCGGACGACGTCGTGAATAAAGTGAAGGAGATGCAGCGCGTGCACCAGCACCGTTTCCATGCCGTGGCGATGTCTGCACATGGAAAACCCGGCATCATGCGCATCTTCGATCACATCTGGCGCTTTGATACCGGGTTGCGTAGCCGCCTGCTCAGACGCTGGCGACGTTAATTAAAGAAGAGAACCGACGCTCTCACGTACCTGCTGCGGCCAGACCCCACACTGTACCTGACCAATGTGAGAGAGTTGCAGCAGCAGCATGGTCAGACGAGACTGGCCAATCCCACCGCCGATGGTCTGCGGCATTTCACCGCGCAGCAGTGCCTGGTGCCACTCCAGTTGCAGACGATCTTCATCACCGGTCACGGCCAGCTGACGCTTCAGTGCTTCAGCATCCACGCGGATCCCCATCGAAGAGAGTTCAAACGCATCTTCCAGAACCGGGTTCCAGACCAGAATATCGCCGTTCAGACCGGCATATTCGCTTTCGCCCACGGTGCTCCAGTCATCGTAATCCGGCGCACGGACGTCGTGACGTTTACCATCAGACAATTTCCCGCCAATGCCGATAAGGAATACCGCGCCCAGCTCTTTGGCGATCGCGCGTTCACGGCCTTTGGCATCCAGATCCGGGAAACGGCTCAGCAATTCCTGACTGTGAACAAAGTGGATCGTTTCCGGCAGGAACGGTGCCAGACCAAACTCTTTGCTCACGGCCGCTTCGGTTGCTTTGATCCCGGCGTAGATCGCCTCAACGGTGGATTTCAGCGTACCGACGTGACGCTCGCCATCTCCCATTACGCGCTCCCAGTCCCACTGGTCAACGTAGACAGAGTGAATCGGGGAGAGGCGGTCTTCATCGGGGCGAAGGGCTTTCATGTGCGTGTAAA
>ERZ773228.3085-NODE-3085-length-14127-cov-4.264568_pt1 | contig 14127 bp, 14 predicted proteins | sample MGYA00580524_ERZ773228 | MGnify/ENA primary metagenome ERZ773228 (study PRJEB29015, sample SAMEA2737768) | human gut metagenome | biome: human gut; feature: human-associated habitat; material: faeces | place: China | collected 2012 ...
CTTCCCGAACCGCGTCGAGGATCCCACCCTCGTGCGCCCCGAGATGTGGAAGTAAGCACGACGTTTATCGTGGGCTCCCAGGTTCGAAAAGCAGCCTGAGAGTTAGAATCGCCGATCAGCAGCTAAGGGCAGCTGCCTGAGAGGCACAAGTTAGAAAAGAAAGGGGAACAGGTTTCAACGCAAAGGCGCGGCCTGTTCCCCTTCTTTATTTCACGGAACTAGGGCAAGTTCCGTGTCCGGGGCGCCTCTCTTAAGGGCGAGGGGACGTTCCATTCAACCTATCTCACCTCAGAGGAAAGAAAAAGGAGGGATTATGGCACAGGAAAACACCAACGCCACCGAGGGCTATCAGATGAAGACCGGGTGGGGTACCATTGCCATGCTCATCTCTGCAACCGGCATGGGCCTCGTGCCCCTGTTCAGCCGCTGGGCCACGCGAACGGATATGTTCGATGGCACCCTGGGCCTGAACGCCGGTGATTCCATCGGCGCTCTCATGGCCTGCGGCCGCATGGGCATGGGCGTGCTGTTCTTCGTTATCCTGATGGTCGCCACTCACAAGGTGAAGACCTTCAAGGAACTCAAGCTCACTCCCGCCATCGCTCTCGGCGGTTTGATGATTGGTATGTCCTTGGCATGCTACGTGACGTCCACGCTGCTCACGACCGTTGCCAATGCCGTACTGTTCATCTACACCGGCCCGGTGATCTGCGTGTTGGCAGCCCGCATCTTCCGCAAGGAGCCCATGAGCGGCCTGCAGTGGATCTGCCTGCTCGTCGTGTTCATCGGCATGCTGTTCGGCGAGGGCCTGCTCGGCTTCGGCGTGGGCGGCCAGTTCTTCGGCCTCGACTTCAGCCTCGAGACCTCGACGCCCGAGTTCCCGCAGAAGGGCGTGGGCGACGCCTTCGGTCTGCTGTCCGGCCTGTTCTACGGCCTGTCGATGTTCTTCAACGGCTATCGCAAGGATGCTGATACCACGGCTCGCGGCGTGTGGAACTTCATCTTCGCCGTGCTGGGCGCTGGCCTCATCACCATCATCCTGAACTCCCTGGGCTCTCAGCCCGGCATGGAGAACTGGGCGCTGTCCGTGCACTTCACCACCTTCAACTGGATCGGTGCTGTGCTCCTGTGGATCATCTGCGGTCCTATCGCTCTGGGCTTCCTCTTGGTGGCCGGCCGCAACCTGCCGGCTGCTGACTACGGCACCATCGCCTACTGGGAGGTGCCCGTGGCCATCTTCGTGGGTCTGGTCGTCTTCGGCGAGGCGCTGACCGTGAACACCATCATCGGTGGTCTCATGATCATCGCCGGTGGCGCCATCCCGTCCGTCAAGGGCATGGTTGCCGAGCGCAAAGCGAAGCAGCAGCAGGAGATCGCCGAGAACCTCACCGCCCGCATTGCCGAGCAAGAGGACATCGAGGGTCTGTAAGCAGCGCGTCAGAAATGACTGCCGTATAGGAAGAGGCTTCTTATGAAGATGACTAAGAACCTGACGCACATCGCCTCGTCGGTGGAGTTCGAGCCCGCGATGACCGAGGAGCAGCTGGAGGCTGTGTTCGCTCAGAACGGCGTGGCCGGCTTCCCCGCAGAGCTCGACATCGCCGAGCGCACCGAGGAGCATGTGCAGATGGTGTCGCTGGAGAAGTTCATCGCCTTCGCCAAGGCGTCCGGGCTCTCCGCCGTCACCTACGACGTGACCTATTTCCCCCATGCCGATGACGCCGAGGTGGAGTATCAGCTCAAGCAGCTGGCCCGCGACCTCGAGATCAGCGTGGAGGTGATCCGCGACGTGTGCGCCGACGAGATCGCCGAGTACATCAAGCTCGATGCCGAGCGCGATGCCTCGCTTCCCGTGCACAGCATCGTGGAGTGCTACACCGGCGGCACTGCGTTCGCTTGGTACGGCATGAATCCGTATCCGCGTCTGAAGCGCGTGGTGCTCGGCAAGCTGGCTGCCGGCGGCAAGAAGGCCGAGAAGGCGTTCGTGCTGCGTGCCAGCAAGGCCCAAGTTGACTACATGGGCGACTACTAGGATGTAACCGAGGCCGTGCGAAGCGTTCGTGCGGCCTCGGCGCATTAAGGGCGCGCACGGCCCGAACCGTGCGGTACGTGTGCTGGCTGGCACGAGGTACAACCTCCCGACCCCGGGACGTGCCGGCTTGCACGAAGAAAGGGAGGTTCGCGTATCTGTGAGTCACGGATGCCGGGCCTCCCTCGTTTCTAAAGGGGGTGTTTCCCGATGAGGAAAACACAAAGTAAAAAGGGGTTCGGAAAGGATCTGGGTGATTTCCATGGCGTCTAGCGAAACAGCGGCTGCGGTTCAGCGGGACAGCGAGGAGCACGCGACACTGAGGCGCGTGGCAGTCTCCTCCTTCCTCGGGAACTTCATCGAGTGGTTCGACTACGCGTCTTATTCCTACTTTGCGACGGTCATCGCGCTCGTGCTCATGCCTCCGGGCGACCCGACCGTGGCGCTGCTGGAGACCTTCGGCGTGTTCGCGCTGTCCTTCCTCATGCGTCCCGTGGGCGCCTTCTTCTGGGGGCACATGGGCGACAAGAAGGGCCGCAAGTGGGCGTTGGCCACCTCCATCCTCATGATGTCGGCGGCCACCTTCGTGATCGGGCTTTTGCCCACCTTCGAAGCCGTGGGCATTCTGGCGCCGATCCTGCTTCTGTGCCTGCGCATGGTGCAGTCGTTCTCCGCTTCCGGCGAGTACGCCGGTGCGGCCACCTTCCTGGCCGAGTACGCCCCGTCTAACCACCGCGGCCTGTACTGCTCGCTCGTGCCCGCCTCGACGGCTACGGGCCTGCTCATCGGCTCGGCGCTCGCCACGTTCATGTTCATGACGTGGGGCCACGACTCGTCCTTCGTGACCGAGTGGGGCTGGCGCATTCCGTTCCTTCTGGCGGGTCCGCTCGGACTCATCACGCACTACATCCGTACCCGCGTGTCCGACTCGCCGGTGTACCAGGAGATGCAGGAGAAGCTGGAGGCCAAGGGCGAGTCCGACGACAAGCCCATCAAGCTTCTGCTCACCAAGCACCTGCGGCCTTTGCTCGTGTCCTTCGGCGCCTGCATGCTGAACGCCGTGGGCTTCTACGCCGTGCTCACCTACCTGCCTAACTACCTGCAGGACACCGTGGGCTACGACGCCGGTTCCTCGTCGCTCATCACAACGATCTGCCTGGTGGCCTACATCGCGTTCATCTTCCTGTCCGGCCGCATCTCCGACAAGGTGGGCCGCAAGAAGATGCTCATCATCGCCTGCGTGGGCTTCATCATCTTCACGGTGCCCGCGTTCTACCTGCTGAACTCGCAGAACTTCGCGATCATCCTGATCGTGGAGCTCGTCATGTGCCTTCTGCTCACCATCAACGACGGCACGCTCTCGAGCTACCTGTCCGAGACGTTCCCCACTGAGGTGCGCTACTCCGGCTTCGCGCTGTCCTTCAACTTCGCCAACGCCATCTTCGGCGGCTCGGCGTCGTTCATCTCCATCGCCCTCATCGAGGCGACGGGCAACGCCATCGCGCCGGCCTGGTACATGGTGGCCATCTCCGTGGTCGCGTTCATCGCCATGTGCATGACTCACGACAACTCGAAGAAGAAGTTGACCGAGATCCAATAGTCGGGAAGTGACATTTTCTGCGGCAGCCGGGCGATCGGGGAGGGTCGCTCGGCTGTCGCTTGCTTGTGCACTTGCACCATGAAGCGAAACTTTGACAGCGCTTCAAGTATTTCCAGAAAATAACTCTCATCTGGGGTTTCATTGTTGGGCGTTTTCTGGTAGAGTTACGCCAAGTAATCAAAAAGGAAGCGAGTCTCCCATGGCTAAGCCGTTGTCCAAGCCCAAATCCCTGAAAGCTCAGATCACGCGAACCTCGCTGGTGCTGGCTGCGGCCGCTCTGCTTCGCGAGCGCGGCCCGGAGGCCGTCACCTATCGCAAGGTGGCAGAATGGGCCGGTGCGGCCTCGTCCTCGGTGGGCTACTATTTCGACTCCGTCACCGAGCTTCTCCACGAAGCAGGCTGCTACAACATTGAACTGTGGATCGCCCGTGCCGAGAAGGTGGCTCAGGCCGCCGATGCCTTCAGCCCCGAGGAATGCCGCGAGCGCGTGGTCGACCTTCTTTTAGAGGCGTGCCTTCCCGACGACACGGTATCCACGCCCGCCCATTACGCTCAGCTCATCGCCTCGGCCGAAGCGCCGGTGGTTACCGAGGCCTACTGCAAGGGACGCGAGGCCCTCGACGCGGCCGTGAACCGCATTCTCGTTCGCGCCGGCGTGAACCTTACCCCCTCGGTTGTCGTCGCCCTCGTCGACGGGGGAGCGGTGAAGGCGATCTCGGAGGGCTACGATGTGCGCGAGATTGCCCGTATGCTCTTGGAGTCTGTTCTCGACCGGTAGCTCTGGCGCTTTCGCCTATCGTTTCAAAGGGAAGACGCCCGCTCTTTCGAATAAGGAGTGGGCGTCTTTTTTGCTGCTTCAATCGGTTACGGGGTGTACTACAAATATTGTGCGATTACAAAAGATGATAGATATCCATAGTTGACAAGATGACGATGATTTTTCAGGAAATCGAAAACTTTCTTCGGTAAAAGGCTTTTGTGCAACTGCAAGAAATGCTATAGTGCAGCTAGTCTCAAAAGAGACGGAAGAGTGCCTATGAGATAGGAGCACATGTTATGGCAAAGATCGTCAGCTCTTGGAACGACTGGGATCCGCTGAAGCGCGTCATCGTCGGCCGCTGCGACAACTCCGTCATCCCGCCGGAGGAGCCCGCCACCTCTGAGAAGGTGCCGGTTGACTCCGAGATGCGCGGCATGTGGGGCCTGCGTCCCTCCGACACCGTGGCTCGCGGCAACGAGTGCCTCGAGAACCTCGTGAAGATCCTCGAGGACCGCGGCGTCGTCGTCGACCGCCCGACCCCGCTGCAGTGGAACCAGGCCATCGGCACGCCGGACTTCCGCAACGACTCCATGATGACCTGCATGCCTCCGCGCGACATCCTGCTGACCATCGGCAACGAGATCATGGCCGCCGCCAACTCCTTCCGCTGCCGCTACTTCGAGTACCTGGCCTACTGGCCCCTCATGGAGGAGTACTTCGAGCAGGATCCCGACTTCAAGTGGACCCAGGCCCCCCGTCCCCGCCTGACCGACCGCTCCTACAAGCACAACTACTACGACGAGAAGATCACCCTTGAGGAGCGCCTGGTGCGCACCGCCAACAAGGACTTCGTGACCACCGAGGTCGAGCCGATGTGGGACGCCGCCGACGTGATGCGCATGGGCAAGGACCTGTTCATCCAGCACGGCCTGACCACCAACCGCGCCGCCATGGACTGGTTCCAGCGCTACTACCCCGAGTACCGCGTGCACGCCGTGAACTTCCCCGGCGACCCCTACCCGATCCACATCGACGCGACCTTCGTGCCGCTGCGCCCGGGCCTGATCATCAACAACCCGCACCGCCCGCTGCCCGAGCCGCAGCGCGCCATCTTCGAGGCCAACGACTGGCAGATCGTCGAGGCCGCCCAGCCCGCGCACACCGAGCCGCCGGCGCTGTGCTACTCCTCCGTGTGGCTGTCCATGAACTGCCTGGTCCTCGACCCGAAGACCGTCATCGTGGAGGCCTCCGAGGTGCATCAGCAGGAGCAGATGGACAAGCTGGGCATGAACGTCATCCCCTGCGACCTGCGCGACGCCTACCCGTTCGGCGGCGGCCTGCACTGCTCCACCGCCGACGTCTACCGCGAGGGCGAGTGCCTCGACTACTTCCCGAACCGCGTCGAGGATCCCACCCTCGTGCGCCCCGAGATGTGGAAGTAAATCCCACTCGCAGCTCACGCGATGCGTTTGCGAAAGGAGCCCGCTTCGGCGGGCTCCTTTTTTGCGCGCTTGTCGCTGGAAGTTGAATCAAGCTCCCTGCTCTATTGGCCACGATTCCAGGTCACGACTAAAAAAGGTGATTTGTGCGACTAACTATTTCGCCATTCCCGTCTGCATAAAATGATTCCTATGGTAAGGTAAACACTTAAGTCAGGGCCTTATTGAAAGGAGAAGCCATGACCGGAACTTTCACAACAGAGGGCTTGGGGTTGGGTGATTGCTATGGCATCTAGCACCAACGAAGCGGTACAGCCGGCAACGACGTACGCTGAAGCGACCGAAGCAGAGAAGCACGCCGTTCTGCGCAAGGTGACGGGGTCTTCCTTCCTCGGTAACTTCATCGAATGGTTCGACTACGCGAGCTACTCCTATTTGGCGACCGTTATCGCCATGGTGTTCTTCCCGGCGGAAGATCGTGCCGTGGCCGTGATGAGCACCTTCGGCGTGTTCGCGCTCTCGTTCCTCGTGCGTCCCATCGGCGCGATTTTCTGGGGCAACATGGGCGACAAGAAGGGTCGCAAATGGGCGCTTTCGGTGTCCATCTTGCTGATGAGCGGTGCGACCTTCCTGATCGGCTGCCTGCCCGGCTATGCTGTCATCGGCGTTGGGGCTCCGCTTCTGCTTTTGCTGCTGCGCATGGTGCAGTCGTTCTCGGCGGCGGGCGAATATGCTGGCGCTGCCACCTTTATCGCGGAGTACGCGCCGCATAACCATCGCGGGTTCTACTGCTCGATGGTGCCGGCCTCCACGGCAACAGGCCTGCTCGTGGGCTCGCTTCTGGCCACGTTCATGTTTACGGTTTGGGGCGCCGATTCGTCCTTCGTCGTCGATTGGGGCTGGCGTATCCCGTTCTGGCTGGCGCTTCCCTTGGGCTACATCACTCACTACATCCGTACCCATCTGGAGGATTCCCCGGTGTACGCCCAGATGCAGGAGCGCATGAAGGAAATGGGCGAGAAGGTGGAGCATCCCATTCGCACGCTGTTCACCAAGCATCTCAGGGTGCTGCTCATCTCGTTCGGTGCCTGCGTGCTGAACGCCGTGGGCTTCTACGCGGTGCTCACGTATCTTCCGAACTACTTGGAGACGACGTTGAACTACCCGCCGAGCGACGCGTCGACGATCACCACCATCGTGCTCGTCGTCTACATCGCCTTCATCTTCCTGTCCGGCCGCATCTCCGACAAGGTGGGCCGCAAGAAGATGCTCATCGGTGCCTGTGTGGGCTTCATCGTGTTCACGGTGCCGGCATTTATGCTGCTCGGTACGATGAACTTCTGGGTCATTCTGATCGTCGAGCTGTTCATGTGCCTTCTGCTCACCATCAACGATGGCACCCTGGCCAGCTACCTCACCGAGACGTTCCCGACCGACGTGCGCTACTCCGGCTTCGCTCTTTCGTTTAACTTGGCGAACGCCATCTTCGGCGGCTCGGCCTCGTTCATCTCGTTCTGGTTGATCGACCTTACGGGCAACGCCATCGCGCCGGCCTGGTACATGGTGGCCATCGCGGTCGTCGCGTTCATCGCCATGTGCATGACCCACGATCATTCCGGCAAGAAGCTGGACGACGTGAAGTAAGCTTTGCCGTCCATTTGACTGCATTAAGTGAAGGGCCTCCTGCGTGGGGCCCTTTTTTGCGACGGGGGGCGCTCTCCAGACGCAAGAAACCCCGCTGCGTTTCAAGGGCTTTCGCAGCGGGGTTCTCACCTCAGAGAGTCCTGCGGAGGGCAGCCGCAGGGGATTTGGGCGGTTAGCGCCCTGGAATTAGCGGATGATGACGGGCCAGTCTCCCATAATGGGCCTCCTCTGGTCGTTTGCGTATTCGCTGATTTCACTATAAAGGCTCGTTCTTAAATTATCAATATCTAAATTCTTGATAATAACTTTGGTATAAAATAATAATAACATTCTCAGTTACAACTATCTTTAAGATCAACTTTTGATGATAGGAGACTCCGAAGCTGATAGAATGAAAGAGGGAGAACTCAAGGAAAGGCGGCGCGATGGCGGGGAAGTCTGTGATGCGGGGAAAGACGGAGGCGGTGCCTCGGTCGACGAAGGCGACAAAGCGGCTCTCCGTGGACGAGCTGGTGGCCTTTATGAGCCTGCCCATATTCTACGAGCTGCGCACGGCGGTGGACGTGGGCATCTTGCTCTTCGACGACTTGGACGAATACGATCTTCCCGAGGGCTACTCGAAGGAGGATATCTGGCGCAGCCTGCTCGCCGTGCGCAAGCAGGCCGCCGTGTTCATTCCCGAGGATCCGGAGCGCACGGCCGACATGTGGATGGTCACCACCAGCTCGCTGTCGTTCAACACCGAGATGCTTGAGGTGCGCTCGAAGGAGGGCTCCTCGCTGGCGCGGTCGCTCAAGGACATGCAGGGGTCGCCTTTCGTGACGCGCTTCATCGAGCGCACGCTGGTGCGCGGTCTGGCGGATGAGGGCATCGCGGTGGACGAGGAGCGGGTGCACGAGCTGTTCGCGGGCGCGCCGCCGCTGACTTCCCTCGATCAGCTGGTGACAAATTATTTCCGCCTGTCGAGCGACTGCGACAGCTTGGCGCGGCGCGCGGTAACTCACGGGCTCATCGAGACGCTGTACTACGAGCTTTCCGAGGGGGTGGACTTGTCCGAGCTGCCCGAACGGGTGCTCGCGCCGCTGGATCCGCGTTTGGCGCCTCCGGAATCCCAAGTGTTGATGGATCTGGTATGCCAGCGGGCCTGCGCGGCGGGGGACGATATGCGTTTCGGCCCCGTACTGCGGCTGCTTAATATTAGCTGGTTCTTCCGCTATTTCAACGTGCTGCCGCGCCTGAATGTGCTCGTGGGGCTGCTTTTGCGGAATATTCTGGCGTTGAAGTGGGGTTTTCCCGTTCTCAGCTGGATACCGGAGGGCTTCGATGCGACTTTGGCGGAGGCGCCGGTGGATGCGGCCCGCTACGAGGCGGTGTTCGAATCGTGGTCGACCGACTACGGTTTCGGCTTCGACTTCACGCCCTATTTTGAGCTGAACGTGCGCCTGTACCTGCGCGAGCTGGAGGGGCTGGCGGCTTCCATCACCTATCTCGAGCAGCTGAACGAGCAGATCGAGCGCATCTTCGAATCCCATATCAACGCGCGGCAGAAGTCTATTTTGGTGGCGCTGTGCCGCGAGCCGGGAGCTCTTTTGCGCATCGCGCCGCATCAGCGCGCATTCCGCATCGCCTACGGCACGGCCCGGGCCGATTTCCTGGGGCTCGAACGCGAGGGGTATCTGGTGCGGGAGCAGGAGGGGCGCGCCTTCGCCTTCCGCGCTCATCCCGACTTGCAGGAGAAGATCGTCCAGCTGGGGGCCGCCGTGGTCGGCTCGGCGGAAGCGAGCCTGGATGCGACGCCCCTTGTAGTATCCTGAGAGGGAACTGAGAGGGCGGTGGCGTTGAGGGCCGCCTTGAGGCCAGCCCGCGCGCTGCGGCTGGCGAGAGCGTGCGAAAGGGATTGCCATGATCAACGAGAAGATGTACGGATTGGGCGATGAGCCGAGCGCTATTCGCGAGCTGTTCGCCTACGGGATGGCCCGCAAGGCCGAGATCGGTGCCGAGAACGTGTTCGACTTCTCGATCGGCAACCCCTCGGTGCCGGCACCCGGCTTGGTGCGTGAAACCATGCTGGAGCTTCTGGACATGGATCCGGTGACCCTTCATGCCTATTCGCCAGCGGCGGGCCTGCCCGAGGTGAAGGGGGCCATTGCGGCGTATCTGTCTGAGCGCTACGACACGACGGCGACGTCGGGTCACTTGTACCTGACGGCCGGTGCGGCGGCGGCTTTGGCTTCATCCATTGCCGCTGTGACCCATCCGGGTGATGAGGTGGTCGTGGTGTCACCGTACTTCCCCGAGTACCGCACGTGGATCGAGGCGGCCGGCTGCACCATCGTGGAGGTGCCGGCGGCGGTTCCGAGCTTCCAGCCCGACATCGAGGCGCTGCGCGCGGCCATCGGCCCGAAGACGAGCGCCGTGATCATCAACACGCCGAACAACCCGGTGGGCGCCGTGTACACCCGCGAGAGCCTTGAGGCCCTGGGGGCCATGCTGCGCGAGCGCGAGGAAGCGCTGGGACGTCCGCTGTACCTCATCAGCGACGAGCCCTATCGCGAGATCACCTACGGCATCGAGGTGCCCTGGGTGCCGTCGATCTACGCGCGGACCATTGTGTGCTACTCCTATTCCAAGGCGCTCTCGCTTCCCGGCGAGCGCATCGGGTGGGTGTACGTGTCCGATGCCGCTGACGACGGCGATGCGGTGGCGGTGGCCGTGGCGGGCGCGGGACGGGCGCTCGGCTACGTGTGCGCGCCGGTGCTGCTGCAGCGCGTGGCGGCTCGCTGCGTGGGGGAGCCGTCGGACGTGGCCGCCTACGCGGAGAACCGCCGTCTGCTGACTGAGGGGCTTTCCGCGCTGGGCTACGAGTACGTGGAGCCGGACGGCGCCTTCTACCTGTGGGTGCGCGCCCTGGAAGAGGACGCCCAGGCGTTCTCGGATCGCGCGAAGGAATACGAGCTGCTCATCGTGCCCTCGGACAGCTTCGGCGTCGGCGGCTGGGTGCGCCTGTCCTACTGCATCGCCCGCGACACCATCGAACGCTCGATGCCCGCATTCAAAGCCCTGAAGGAGAGCTACGAAGCCAAATTGAGTTCGTAGCCATAGCGCGCCCTCGTTTTCTCAGATTTATCCAAGCCGACCGCTTTAGGAATTTGGTTGGTGCGCTTCTCGTCATTTTCCAAAGAAAGTGGCTCTACTTACGCTTGCGGTGAGCGAGCCAGAAGAAGCCGGCGCTGGCGACGATGAGACCGGCGAGGGTCGCCACGCGGCCTACGCTGGGGTCTTTGTAGCCGATGGCGAAGACGCCGAGGCAGAAGGCGGCCACGATGACGCAGAGAATGCCGAGCCAGCGCAGGTAACGTTGTTTCTCTTCCATGAGGGCGTCCTAGCTTCCGTAAGAATTGAGGTACTCGAGGATTTCCTGGCGCGAGTGCATGCCGCACTTGCTGTAGATGCGCTTGATGTGGCTGTGCGCGGTGGCGGGGGTGATGAACAGCTCTTCGGCCACTTTCTTCTGTGTGTGACCCAGCGCGTAAAGGGTGAGCACGTCCATCTCGCGGCTGGTGAGCAGGAAGTGCTCGCCCATGCGCTCAACGTTGCGGCGCATGGAATCGGACAGCTCGCCCATGGAGAGCGGGGAAGGGATAGGGGATGGCTCCAAGGCGGCCGAGGCTGAAGAGGCGAGAGGCGATGGCATCGTCGCCGAGGGGGAAGACGAAGGGGCGGAGGCGAGAGAGATCGAGGAGGGGTCGATCTGGAGAAGCTGCTCCCGGATAGCGGCGCATTCCTCGTTGCAACGGATGCACTGGCGTGCTTCGGCGGCTTTCAGAGCCTCGGAGGCCGTCTGCTGGGCAGAAGCCTCGCGTTTTGCCGCGTTGAACACGACGCCTTGCAATGTCTGCGCCGCTTCGGCCAGCGCTGCCGCCGATTCGGCCGCATCGGCTTCGGCTTGGCGCTTGACCCGCTCGTTCTCGGCTTCCAGACGATCGTTCTCTGCGGACGACTCGCCGCGCTCGGCGTGCATGAACTGCACGAGAACCACTTGGGTGGAAATGAGGACAAGAGCCCCGAGAAGCGAGTTGATGAGCAAGTCGTTGCCGGTCAACGGGTAAGTGAAGTACAGCAGCATGCGAGCGAGGGAGCGCGAGCCGAAGCAGATTACCCAGCCGCCCATGGCGTAAACATAGGGGTCGCGGGTTCCGAAGCTGGTGAAGGCGATGATGACGTACCAGCAGTAGGCGCAGATGACGATGTTCAGCGTGTTGACGGCCACGGCCCCGATCTCCCAGTGGTAGGGGAAGGCGCCGAACAGGACGAGGCTGAGAGAGGCCAGAAGTGCCATGGTGATAAACGCGTCCACGGTCATGACGCGCTCGCGGCGGCGCACAACGAGAAGCATGAGCAGGGCGCATATCAGCATGGAGCACAAGGCGTAGGCCAGCCGCGAGCTCCAGGTGAAGGGGATGGGCAGGCCGTCGGGGTAGCCGCGGAGAAAGCCGTCGACGAATCACAGAAGCGCCATGCCGACAGCGCAGGCGGCGAGGAATCGGGAGTCCTGGATGTTGCTGCGGGCGAAGGTGAAGAAGGTGCGCGCCCGACGGTGCGGCCGCTCCGTGGGATGCTCGGCGCGCAGGCCGGCCGGGCCGAGGAAGGCGAACTGGGCCACGATGAGCGCCATACCGATGATGTTCTGCGCTCGGGTGGGCAGAAACGAAAGTAGGTAAACGATGCCGACGCTGATGAAGAAGGCCGAGAACACGAACAGGGCGGCCGTCACTTCGTCGGTGCCGCGCAGGCAGCGCAGCCAGTAGAACATGCACAGCGACAGGGCCAGGGTGCTTGCAATGCTGAGGGCAAAAGCCGTGGCCACAAGGGTTTGATCGGCGCTGTCGAGCAGGGAGAGGGCCATGGAGGCTCCGGCGGCGACGGTGATGCTCCCCACCATGATCCACTGCACGGCGGTAGCACCGAGCTCGCGGCGAGATCGCGAGAAGATGAGCAGCGCCACGATGAAGAGCGCGCAGGTGACGAACATGGAGCCGTCGGTGAAGATGCCGTCGTCGGTGGAGGCGTAGCTGCCGTAGCACGCCACGATGAGGGCTGTGCGTGCGCAGATGATGCCTGCGAGCATGGGCCAGAATGCCTTTGCGCGACTCAAAAGTCCGCTCACGACAACGCTCATGAATCCCCCTTTCGCCCGATGCGTGTTCCATCATGGCTTTCCCGCGATTCCCCATCATAGCTCTTTTTCGGGCTTGTGCGCGGGGAATCTTGGCTGCGGCGTATCTGCCGAGAGAGCCGTTACGTTTCCGCAATCTGACATCGCCTGAAAGAGGGGAGGGGCAACGAGGGGGTTCTGGTAATCTTGCAAGTGAACAATCGAAGAAGAGGAGGAGCCCATGAGCGAGGGTCGCGACATATACCACGAGCCGAAGCAGAAAGTGCTGCTGCGCACGGCCGATGTGTACCAAACCGAAGTGGACGACGAAGTGGCCGGATACTCGGATAAGCTTTTGGCCATTGTGGCTGACTACCACAACGGCGGGCGTCCCGAGGGGATGAACGCTCAGGCAATGGTCGGCAAATCGAAGCGCGGCGAGGTGGCGTTCCGCTTGTTCGGACGCATCAATCCCGAGACGCGCGTCATCGAGGCCGCCGGCTTCAAGACGCGCGGGTGTCTGGCGATGACGGGGTGCGCGAGTGCCACCCGCTCGATGATCGAGGGGCGCACCTTCGATGAGGCGCTGGCGCTCACCATTGAGGATGTGCGGGAGGCCGTGGGTGGCGTTCCCGCCGGGAAGGCGAACACGCTGACGTTCTCCGTGGAAGCGGTGCGGGCGCTCATCGGCGACTTCCTTGCGCGGGAGGGGGCCGGTCTGGCCGAGCTGGACGCGGCGGTGCCCTGCGACTCCTACAGCGTCGCTTGTCTGATGTGCGAGCATTGCTCGCTGCGCGACACGCGCACCGACCTGCTCGTGGCGGCCATGGACGGTGAGTAGCCGTGCGCGAGGAAGACGAGATCCGCGCGGCGGTGATCGCGCTGGCGGAAGCCCAGGCGGCGGGCGAGGACATTGCCGACGCGCTGCCCCATGGCGAGGCCTTGGCCGCTGCGGGCGCGGCGGCCGATGGTGAGGCCGTAGATGACGCCCTCGATCCCGAGCAGGCGCGTGAGGAGGCCATCGCGGCGGTGCTTGATGCGGCGCGCGCGGCCTCGCGAGCAAGCCGCCTGTCGTGCCCCTGTGAATGGGAGGCTGCGGGCCTTGTGCCCCCGTCGATGACGCCCGAAGACTTGGAGATGGCCGTCTACGATGCGCTTATGGAATTCGGCGATCCCAACGGCTCGCGTGATGCGGGCGATGTGGAGGGTCCCGATGCTGGAGCCGCTCCTCGCCGCGCCGCCAACAAGCACGTGAAGTCCGCCTTCTCCTCTTCCAACGGCCGCCCCGTGGGCGCATCCCCCTTCAAACGCAAAGCCGTCTCAGCGGATGCGGCAGAGGTTGGGACGGAGCGATCGGCGAAGGCGAAGCCGAGCGGAGAGGCTGAGTGCGTCGATCGGGCGAGCTCCGCGACAGAAGAAGACGTCCAAGGGGCTGGCGGGTGCCCTGACCGAGCGAGTTCCGCAGCGAACGAAACAGCCCAGTGGGCTGTTTCGCAGAGC
>ERZ773228.3093-NODE-3093-length-14098-cov-2.412590_pt1 | contig 14098 bp, 9 predicted proteins | sample MGYA00580524_ERZ773228 | MGnify/ENA primary metagenome ERZ773228 (study PRJEB29015, sample SAMEA2737768) | human gut metagenome | biome: human gut; feature: human-associated habitat; material: faeces | place: China | collected 2012 ...
CGGAGGGAGTACCTATAAAATAGCCATTGTCCTTTATGTATTAAAGGATTCACCCGCCGAAGAAGCCGGATTGAAACGGGGAGACTGGATACTCGGCGTAAACGGCTCCTTGGGTTCTATCCAAGACTATGATGTGTTGAGAAGCGGAGGCAGCGTATCCCTCCAACTAGGAAAAGAAATAGGAAACACCAAGGGATTCGTCTCCACCCGAAGAGTTTCCTTTTACGCATCCCGAACGGTAGAAGACACCCCATTCCTAAAAGATTCCGTATACACATATGGCAATAAGCGAATCGGCTATTTGATGTACAACCATTTCGCCTCCGGACCGGATGAATACGATTATAGCGACACTAGTTATAATCTTTATTTGCAACAACTCTTCGAAAAATTCAAAAGTCGCAACGTCAATGAGTTCGTACTTGATTTACGCTATAATGGGGGTGGGCTTGTCAATTGCGCCCAATTACTGGCTTCGCTATTAGTCCGTGAAAACGTTTTAGGAGAACCTTTATGTATCATGGAGTATAACGATAAAAACTCCAATAAAAATGAGACCTTGCCTTTACTCAAAACGACCGAGGTCATGGCAGGAAACTTAAACCTACAACGGCTATTTGTTTTGACAGGTTCAACTACGGCTTCTGCCTCCGAACTTATCATTAACTCGCTACGATCTTATCTAGACGTTCGGGTTATCGGTAAGCAGACTTTTGGCAAGACCGTCGGTATGACGATCTACAATGAATCTAAAAAATATGGCTGGATACTTTCTCCCGTCACTTTCCATATTTATAATAAGGATCGGGAAGCTGATTATGAAGACGGATTTCATCCCGATGTAGCTATCGATGAATTCAAGAGTGATCTAGCTGAATTCGGAGATTTGAAGGATCCTTTATTAGGACAAGCTATTTACGAGATAACCGGCCAGTCACCGCTCTTACGATCCGCTACCCCGAGGGGCAACCGGGAAATCCAATATAATCCCCCGTTGTCCTATAAGGATAACTTATTACTGATTCCAAAAGACTAAAAACAAGATATATGGAAAGCGCATTTCTTAAAATCATAAACGCAAAAGTATTAACTCCTTCGGGTCTCCTACCAAACGGGCAAATCATCATCTCGGATGGGAAAATAGTGGAGATCACCGGGCAAAACCGGGAGATTCCTCATGCGGAGATCATCGACGCAAAAGGATATTATGTGCTCCCGGCTGTATCGACACGCATGTACACGGCGGCAACGGACATGATTTCACGGAAGCTACCCCGAAAGCGTTCTATGCGATCACAAGAGCACATGCTTTACAGGGAACAACGGCTTTATATCCTACATTGGCAGCTGCCCCTATCGAGACCTTCCGGGAAGCGATCAAGACCTGCGAGCACATCATGAACCACCCGGAACAGGGAGCCCGCATCATGGGATTACATCTCGAAGGCAACTATTTGAATATGGCTATGAAAGGCGGACAAGACCCTAATTATATTTACCCGCCCAATCCCCAAGAATATAAGGAATTACTAAACAGTACCCAATGTATTAAACGCTGGAGCGCCGCCCCCGAGCTTGACGGAGCTTTGGAATTCGGTAAATATGCGTCAGCTCATGGTGTGTTGGTTTCACTAGCCCACACCACAGCCGATTATCTCCAAGTGAAAAAAGCATACGAAGCCGGATTCACCCATGCTACCCACTTCTACAATGCCATGACTTCCGTCCATAAAGACCGTGAGTATAAACATGAAGGAACAGTAGAAGGTATTTATCTCATGAAAGATATGACCGTTGAAGTTGTAGCCGATGGTATCCACGTACCGCCGGCAATCTTAAAGTTGGTATATCAAATCAAAGGGGTAGAACGTACGTCCTTAATCACGGACGCAATGGCCGCCGCCGCTTGCGATAACGGTACGGAACATTTTCCGGACTCCCGGGTAATTATCGAGGAAGGCGTATGTAAATTAGCCGATCGCTCAGCTATCGCGGGAAGTATAGCTACCGGAATCCGTTTGATCCGTACCCTAGTCGAGAAAGCGGAAATTCCATTGCACGACGCTGTTCGTATGGCTTCCGAAAGCCCAGCCCGCCTAATGGGTATTTTAGACCGTAAAGGAACATTGGAGAAAGGAAAGGATGCCGATATCATCATTTTCAACAACGATATAGAGATTCAAGAGACCTTCATCGAAGGTAAACGGCTCTCCAAAGAATAAGAAATCCAATAAACAATGACTTCTCCTATCTTGTTTTTAGATAAATAAGGGCATGAATGTATATGGAAAACGTAAAAGAACATTACTGGAGATACTCATTGATCACCATTATATTAGGACTAGGGGTAATTCTATTTTTTAAGATTACCCCGTTTCTTGGAGGTATACTTGGAGCATTCACCATCTATATATTGCTGCGTGGACAGATGTTCCATCTGACAGAAAAGCTAAATATGAGACCGGCTTTTGCAGCTTTACTGTTACTGGGGGAAACAATCTTATGTTTCTTAATCCCAATCACATTGGCGATCTGGTTGGTAATCAACAAAACTCAAAATATTAATTTAGACCCGACTGTACTGCTAAATACAGGCCAACATATAGCGGATCTAGTTCAGGAAAAGACCGGGTTTGATGTACTGGATAGAGGAAACTTATTAAAAGTGGCCTCTATACTCCCACAAATCGGACAGTTTTTAGTGGGTAGCATAAGCAGTTTCGCCGTAAATGTCGTCGTCTTGATTTTCATTCTGTACTTCATGTTGATAGGCGGAAGAAAAATGGAAAACTATCTATACACCTTATTCCCCTTCAGTGATCGAAACAAGGATGAGGTACTCAACGAGATCAATATGATCGTAAAATCAAACGCCATAGGTATCCCTCTTTTGGCGGTTATACAAGGTATCGTAGCGGTGATCGGTTACTTTATCTTTCAGACTCCCGATCCGCTGTTATTTGGGTTTCTCACTTGTATCGCTACGATCATTCCCATTGTAGGGACCGCATTGGTCTGGGTTCCGTTGGCGGCTTATATGGCTTTAAACGGAGATTGGGTACATGCCTTGGGATTGGCTATTTATGCCTTGCTTGTCATTACGAACGTCGATAATCTGATTCGTTTTATCCTACAAAAGAAGTTGGCGGATATACATCCGTTAATCACCGTCTTCGGAGTCGTAATCGGGTTGTCCTTATTCGGATTTATGGGGATCATCTTCGGGCCGTTGTTATTATCCTTATTCCTTCTTTGTATAGATATCTTCAAGAAGAGCTATTTGGATAAATAAAGAGTATCTACAGGACAGGGTATCTTAAAAAGTCATACCTTTACACTACATTTTGAGTAAAATGAATTAATATGTCACGTAGAACAGTAAACAATTGGAAGCCTATCAAGGGGCAACCTCTCACCGAATTAGACAAGAAAATCCTATATATCCAAAATAAAGGACATTTAGTACCCACCCGCAAGCTTATCAAGACTCCAGAGCAGATTGAAGGCATCCGCAGAAGTAGCGTGATCAATACAGGGGTGCTGGACTTAATCCAGAAGGAGATTAAAGAAGGTATGTCTACAGCTGTTATCGATAAATTGGTGTATGATTATACGGTAGGGCATGGAGCGATTCCAGCCCCCTTAAACTATGAGGGGTTCCCTAAAAGTGTATGTACCTCTATCAACGAGGTCGTTTGTCACGGTATTCCCAGTGAGAAGGAGATCCTAAGAGACGGTGATATTATTAATGTGGATGTCTCAACGATTTTAGATGGTTATTATTCGGATGCGTCCCGCATGTTCATGATCGGGAACGTATCTCCGGAAAAGCAGAAATTGGTACAGGTCGCCAAGGAATGTCTGGAGATCGGTATGAAAGCGGCGAAGCCGTTCGGATTCGTCGGTGATATAGGCAACGCTATTCAAAAGCATGCGGAGAAAAACGGATTCTCTGTCGTACGGGATTTATGCGGACATGGCGTCGGTCTGGAATTCCATGAGGAACCGGAAGTTTGTCATTTCGGACGAAAAGGAACTGGGATGCTTTTAGTTCCGGGTATGGTCTTTACGATCGAGCCTATGATTAACATGGGTACTTGGAAAGTATTTATCGACGAGGAAGACGGTTGGACGGTCATCACCGAGGATGAACTACCCTCCGCCCAATGGGAACATACCTTCTTGATGACAGAGACAGGATTGGAAATTCTTACCTATTAATATCTAATGCAATTAACGCTTCCGGGCCTTTTCCCGGGCTACCTTTTCCTTTTCCCGCAAGGCTTCCTTGCGGGCTTTTTCCTTCTCTTTCAATTTTTGCTTGTATAAGCGTTCCTTCTCCTTGCGCTCTTTTTCCTTCTGTTTCAAGCGTTGCTTATAAGCACGTTCTTTTTCCTTACGAAGGTCCTCACGAGCTTTCAGTTTCGCCTTACGATCCGCTTCCGCTTGTTTCAGCTTAGCCTTGCGATCAGCTTCCAACTGTTTCTCTCGATCAGCCTTCGCTTTCAACAGGGCACGTTCTTCCTCCGCTTGCTTCTTGAGAAGTTCTTCCTGTTCTTTCGCTTTCTGCTCACGTAATTCCTTATCCGCCTTTTGCTGAGCCTCGAAAGCCTTACGAGCCTCTTCCTTGCGGGCTTCTTCTTCGGCAGCTTCCCGTTTACGGATCTCTTGGATTTCTTTCAAGGTCATGCCTTGATCCTCAACCGCCGGCTGAACAACAGGAACCGTATCCTTACGAAGGGTATCGACAGGCTGGATTTCCGGTTTGTCAAACGCAGGGACCTCAATCGTATCCGGGACGACTGGTATAGCGGGCTGTCGAACAGGTTCTTGAACAGGCCGTTGTTCCTCCTCCGGCTCTGTAACAGGTTGTTTTTCTGGTTCAACTTCTGGTTTCAATTCATCTGCCTTTTCCGGCACTTCGGCTTCTTCCTCCGTGATCATTTCATCTTCAGTCGCCTCCTCCTCCTTAGCGGCTTCCATACGGGCTTTCCAACGACCTGCCAGATCCGGTAATTCTTCACCGAAGCTCTCATCGAAGAAGGTGATATATTCATCCAAGGTCTTGCCACGCATCAAGGTCTCATAATTATCATCAGAGATCGGTAACACGGCAACCGCTTTATTCAAGGCCGTAGCATAACCATCCTTACCGTATATCATCTTATAATATTGGATAATCTCATCAAAACTAATAAATCCTTTAATCGCCAGCATACTGATCGGGCCGGCCTGCTCCAAAGCCAAATCAAACTCTTTTACCATGAAGTTCGCGAAGTTATAAGCGGCGACAGCGAATAGCAACTGATTCTGATCTACGCTACCCGTAGGATATACCAAAAGCATCTGATAAGGCATATTCCGTTCCGGATTAAATACACGGGCCGAATCCTCGGCAGATAACATACCATCCTCGCCCAAACCGAATCGTAAGTTCCAACTCATACCTTTCACACCGCCCTGCACCAAGGCACGTCCCCGAAGAACACCTTTCAACATCTCCCCGGCCAGTTCCGTGACATCTGCGTTCGGATACTTCTCGACCAGCGCTTTCAAGGCATTCTTAAAGCCTTCCGCATCCCCGGCCTGCACATATGATAACGCATCCAAGAACATGAATTTAGGCATCAATGTAGCCAATGGATATTTCTCGCTTACGTACCGGAAACTCTTACGTACATACGCTGTATCGCTCTCCAGATAACGGTCGTAAGTAGCTTGATAGATCGAGTCTTGTACCACATCCATCATGCGGATATTATACTCGTAATTCGGATCAGCCACAGCTACCGCATAATCGCTTTCCGGGAAGGCGTTCATTAGTTTATTCTTATACTCGGTAGCCAACACTGTATTTCCAGTTTTCAGGGCCATCAAATATACTTGATAATAGCTCTCCAAACGGTGCTCATTATCCGGGAAACGGCGTTCCAAATTCTCGAATGCCTCGACAGATAAGGGGATATCCTCCAACTTATCCTTATAGATCATCGCCATATTGTAAAGACCGTCTATAATAATAATGTTAGAAGCGTCTATATCCTCTTGCGTGAAAGGTAGCTGCTGTAGGTAATACTCACGGGTATGCGGATCATCGGCGGCAACAGCCGACAGGTCACCGCCTATCGAATCGGTCGGCAACGGCTCACCGTCCGGCCCTACCATTTGGGTGGAATCTCCCTCGGCCAGCATCTCCTCATCCAGATTCTCATTAAAGGTAGAGAGTTCCTTCTTACGGCGGCGCCAGTGATCTTCCAACGGACGACGTCCCCATTTACGCTGGAACTGTGTCTTTCCTTGCGCTACGGTCTGAGGATTATAGAAATAGAAAGACGCTCCACCGGACGCATTCGGCAAGACAACAGCATTGGTTTCCGTACCGGGACGGTCGATTCCGGTGCCTTTCGCTTCCTGCTCGGCCAGATAAGCCTCCTTCTCAGCCAAGGCTTTCGCCTCTTCCTCTTCTTTCTTTACCTCCTCAATCTTCTTATCGATAATCGCTAACCGCTCCGCTTCCGGTAATTTAGCCAAGGCTTGCAAACTGTCTTGAAGATAGACCGCTTCTACATGCACAACCAATTCATCCAGAATCGCCGACAATTTAGAAACCCGTTCATAATCCCTGTATTCCTTTTGAATTCCGGCTAAGGCTCCGCTAAAGCAAGGTTGCGCTTTCACGTAATCCCGCATCGTAAAATAGATATCTCCCAGCTTTATCTGGCAGATCGCCTTATCCATTCCATTCAATGTACTCTTATCGATACCGAGTTGATAGTTCTTTATGGCATTCACCGTATCTTCCCGGCTGAGGTATACATTTCCTAAAGCATAGTATACTTGATCCAGATAATCCTTATTCTTCTGGCTTTTCGCCATTTTCTCGAGCATCTTCACCACTTTCAAGTAATTCGTACCCGAGAATACTTCTGTCTGACGGATACGTGAGGCAAATTCCAACTCATACGGAGGATTCGAACGGGCTACCTCACCAAAGGTCTTATAAGCCAAGCCATCTAATTCTTGATCCGCATAGATTTGTCCCAAAAGATACTTCATCCGGGTACGTTGCTTCCGGTTTTTCTCCGCCTTGATAGCGGTCTTCAGATAAGGGATGGCATCCTCGAACTGCCCGTTCTTGATCAAATAATCGGCATACACCGCCGCATATTGCTTCAAAGCGGAAGCAGGAATACCGTTCTTGTTCATCTTATCCAAGATATCCTCGGATTCATAGAACCAACCCATCTCGGAATAACAACGGGCTTGCCACAAACGGGCCTCGGCCACGACCTCCTCGTCCTTCGCGTAATGACGGGCTATATAGGAAAAGGTAGCGGAGGCTTGCAGGAAATCGGCATTGTAGAATTGCGCCTGTCCCATGATCAGCCAACTATTCTTTAAGAAAGGGTTATACTCCTCTTGTTCTTGGATAGCACGTAGTTTGGGATTATTCCGCCAGCCCGGTTTCTTGGCCGGTTTCGCTTTTATGGAGTGTAGTTTAATAGCTTTATTACTTTTCTCGATCGTCCGGTCGAAAGGGCCGCCCGGCTCGGCTTTGTCTTTAGGCTGGGCGCTGATCGGATACATATAGATCCTGTCGGAATAGTTCTCTTTATATCCGTCCTGTTGGCTTTTCAGTGCCTCGTCAAACGCCTGTTTTCCATTGAAATAAATATTATAACGGGTCGTAAAGGCATGATAAAAACGGCTCGCTTTCGTGTTCTTCTTCGTGCTGCACGACCAAAGCAAGAGTACCGTTAATAACGCCACTATGTAATAAAACCCTTTTTTCATTCTTTAATTAACGCCGTAACAACGGTTTTATTGCTTTCAAGGCCAAAAAGAGGACCACCAAAAACAAGATGATAAACGCACCGGAAGGCACGTTCAGGAAATAAGAAAGAACCAGTCCGGACACGCAACCCAGAAAGCCGATCGCGATACTTCCCCACATGATCTTCTTGAAGTCGGAAGTAAACAGGTTCACCGTTATTTGAGGCAAGGTCAGCAAACTCATCAATAGCATAATCCCTACCAACCGGATCGAAAGAACAATTGTCATGGCAATAAAGCACATCATCGTATACTCGATCCATTTTACCGGTAGGCCTTGCGTGACAGCGAAGTCACGATCGAACGCCACGTAAACAATCTCACGGAGGAAAAGGGAGAATATGAGTATCAACAATACCACCAACCCTAAAATCCATAAGATATCGGCCGTAGAGATGGTCAAGATATTACCGAACAAATAAGCGGACAGATTCGGGGCGTACCCCGGCGTAAGGAAGATAAAGATCACGCCCAAAGCCATACCCAGCGACCATACGCCCGCTATGGCGGAATCCTCCCTTACGTTTTGCGTCTTGCTCGCCCACTCCACGCCAAAGGCAGAGAGGATCGAAAACAACATCGCCATCAAGATCGGGTTTGTTCCCAGATAAAAACCCAAGCCCAAACCTCCGAACGAAGCATGCGTGATCCCTCCGCTGATAAATACCAACCGGCGGGATACGATGTAAGTCCCGACAATCCCACAAGCGATGGCGGTTAGCAAGCTCCCGATCAAGGCGTTCTGAAAAAAGGCATATTGCAATAAATCCATATGATTCGTTTCCTAAATTAATGAGTACGGCGTTCGCCAATGATCAGGAATGCCTCATCCTTCAAGGCATCCGGCAAATTGATCCCTCGCAATTGCAGGCTACGGAGCCAACCGGCCACCTCCACTTCCCGGAGGGTATAAAGCACTTCACTAAACTCCTCAACGGCTTCCTCATCGTAAGCGTCCGCTTCCACTCCTTGGAACCGATCCAGTTCCTCATCGTTATAATATTCGATTTTCTTGCTGACGGCGGCTAATAAACTATCCCGCTCGCAAGTCTCATGTTGTCCGCAGCAAACCTCCGGAATCTCCTGTGCCTCGGGGATCTCCGAGATCTCCCCCCGTTCCAGCATCTTCTGAAGTTTCTTATTCCGGAAATACCCGGCGATAGCGGCTACGACACCCAGACCTATAAGACTTATGACAATGTACCACATAATTCAATTGAAAGTTGAGAATTGAAAACTGAAAATTAAAGGGCTGATTCCCTAATAGAGAAACCAGCGGCCTTAAGATCTTCCCAATAATGGGGATAACTCTTGCTGACCACTTGCGGGTGGGCGATCTCTATCCCCTCGGGACGTACCAAAGCGGCGGGAGCGAATGACAAAGCCATCCGATGATCCTCGTAAGTGGCGATTACCGGATGCGACTCCGGTTCCCTGCGTTCACCGTTCCACTCCAAGATGCTATCATTGCGATCCGTCAACACATAACCTAATTTACGAAGCTCTGTCTTCAATGCCTCGATCCGATCCGTCTCCTTGATCTTCAATGATTGAAGTCCCGTAAAGCGGAAAGGGATATTTAATAACACGCAAGTCACCACAAAGGTTTGAGCCAAATCCGGTTCATTCACGAAGTTATAAACCAACTTCTCACAGATATTTCCAGTATGCTTTAACATGACTCCACGTTTCGTATAAGTAGTGCCCACTCCCAATTGAGCGAACAACTTCGCTCCGGCGGCATCTCCCTGCAAGCTATTCTTGAATAAACCTAACAATTCGATCTCAGCATTTTTCGATAACGCCATGATCTCATACCAATAAGAAGCGGCACTCCAATCGGATTCCACCGTAAAACGAATCGGCTTATACTCTTGGGGAAGTACTTTGATCGTATTCTCCGTCCAAGAGGCTCTCACTCCATATTGCTCCATCAATTGCAAGGTGATATGGATATAGGGCCTAGAGATAATAGCGCCCTCCAAATGCAACGTAACCCCATTTTCTGTTAACGGGGCGATCATCAAGATAGCGGATATATATTGAGAGCTAACATTTCCCGGTAGCGAGATCTCTCCGCCTTGCAAGGCGCTTCCGAAAATACGCAAAGGGGGATAACCCTCCTTCTCCATGTACTCGATCCGGGCGCCTAAAGCGTTCAGCGCATCCACCAACACCTTGATCGGACGGTTCTTCATGCGTTCGGTTCCCGTAATCGTCCATTCGCCCACCACCTTCGAGAGGAAAGCAGTAAGGAAACGCATCGTCGTACCCGCCGCACCCACATTAAAATCCCGATCGTTCGAGTTTAATGCCTTTACCATCAAATTTGTATCATCGCAATCGGATAAGTTCTCCACATCGTATGCGCTATAACTTAGCGCATTCAAGATCAATGCCCTGTTACTGATACTTTTAGAAGCGGGAAGCTTTACGGTAGTCCGGATAGCGGAACCCGGAGCATCTATCTGATAATTCATCGCTTTCGTATATTCAAGATTCAAGAAGCAAAAGTACGAAAATTAGCGTACATATGGAGTATAACTGCGGGAAACTTTCTTCTTTCCTCTCACTACATGACTCCTTACATTAACAACGGACCCCTTTGCCGACATGATACAGAAACCGGCCTTCGGCTTTCTTTATGCTTCTTCTCGAACACCAATCGTGACAAGGCGTTCGTTTAAACCGATCCAACCAGTAGACGGGAGGGGCAATAAAACGCCCTTTTAAGTGAGAATATTCCCGTTTTCAGGCACGAAAGGCGATGAAAGCCTACATGTATAGTCGCATTGGGCAACGCCAATACTGCCGTTGGGCATTATAAACAGTCACGAATAGGGTTGTCAGTAGTCGTGAATAGGCATCGTAACCCGGTTAGAACCCAGTCGTAACCCTATCGGATAGCCCGAAGAAGTCAATGGATATGAATTAGGATGAATTATTTTCGCTAGAATGAAAGGCGGTTTTTCGGTATTGTATTATCAATGAACGAATTATTGTTTTTTTCTTGCGTATTTGGCAACGAGTCGTACATAGTCCCGGAAAAATCGGTTCTCCGGGACTTCAGTTTACAAAATGTCAGAATGTCAAATCGCCAAACGGTCTTATCACAAGGCCTTCATCTTCAAGAAATGCTTCCAGAAAAAGAGGATCTGGTAATCAATAGAATTATTCCAGTATTGTGAATCATGATTACCCGGGCGAGTGATAAAGTCGTGGTCGATGCCTTGTTTTAATAACGCCTCGTGGTAGTTCTTATTCACCTCCAAAAAGAAATCGCTGTCACCGCAATCGAAGATCAAAGCGATCTGGTCTTTCCTCAAGGTTGGAACCAAATTGATAACCGTGTACTTCTCCCAGTTTTCCGGATATTTTGCCTTCTCACCTATTTGTACGCTCATCTCCCAGTTTTTCGGGAAAGGGCGGATATCCACGCCACCGCTAGTACTTCCCGCAGCGGAGAAAACATCGCTATGACGAAGGCCATTCCACATAGCGCCATGTCCACCCATGCTCAAGCCGGTAATAGCACGTCCCTTACGATCGGCCACGGTCTTATAATGGGAATCCACGTATTTCACCAACTCATCCGAGATGAAAGTCTCATACCGTACATCAGCGTTCAAAGGGCTATCCCAATACCACGTATTCTTACCATCCGGGCATACGAAAAAGATACCCTTCTCATCAGCGATCTTAGATAGATCCGGCTTGATACCGACCCATGTACGAGCGTTACCGCCATAGCCATGTAACAAATAAATCACCGGACACGCTTTCGTCGCAGCCACATCCGGACTTACCACGACTACCTCTATACTTTTATTCATCGAAGGACTTTTCACTTGCAAAGTATCTACCTTCGCCGCCTGTAAACCGAGCGGAAGCAAACAAACCAACGCTACCGCTACCTTTTTCATCCAATTCATATCAGTGAACATTAATGATTAATTCCCCGTAGCCTTGTTTTCAAGGAACTACGGGGACAAATATACAGATTTTACAGCCAAAAACTTATTTACTTAACGAGAAAGGACGATCCTCTTTCGCGGTTCCTCTCGTCTTCTCCGGTTGATTGCCCATTTGAAGCTCCAGCACGCCCCCATTCACGATATCGCTGTAATGGATATAATTACGTGTATGTCTCTTCCCGTTCAAGGTAGCGTTTTGGATATATACGTTATCCTTACTATTCCCTTTCGCCTCGATCACGAACTTCTTGCCATCCTCCATCGTAATCGTAGCTTTCCGGAATTTCGGGCTACCCAATACATACTCATCCGTCCCCGGGCAAACACTGTAGATTCCCAACGCGCTCAATACGTACCAAGAAGACATACCGCCTTGATCCTCATCACCCGGATAACCATTTTCCGAGCTATTATATAACCGATCCATCACCTGACGAATCCAATATTGCGTCTTCCAAGGCTGGCCTGCGTAACTATACAAGTAAATCATATGCTGGATCGGTTGATTACCTTGGGCGTACTGTCCCATCTTCGCCAATTCCATCTCCAGCATCTCATGAATTTTCGTTCCGTATGTTCCATATTTCACGATACCGGGTAAAGCGAAAACAGAGTCGATCTTCGCCACGAAACGCTCATCACCTCCTGTCAAATCGATCAACCCTTGGACATCATGGAAAACCGACCAATTGTAATGCCAAGCATTCCCCTCGCAATAAGGACCGCCCCATTCGAAAGCATCGAAATCCGCCCAACTACCATCCAATTTACGACCTCTCATAAAACCGACAGATGGATCGTACACATTCTTGTAATTATAAATCTGGCGGGCAAAGACCTCCTCATAAAACTTATTCCCAGTCATTTTCGCCAACTGATACGCACAAAAGTCATCATAGCAATATTCCAACGTCTGTGCCGTAGATCCCATGGATTCCGGATAAGGTATATATCCCAACTGATAATAATCCTTCCAACGAACCCGTCCGTTGGCACCGCCCCAAGGTCCCTTATTCATCGCCTCATGCGCATACGCTTTCAAGGCTTTCTCCGGATCGAAAGTGCGGATACCCTTCACCCAAGCATCCGTCAATAAAGAGATCGAGTGATTCCCTACCATCCCGCCGGTCTCACTCGGGAACGACCAAGAAGGTAACCATCCACATTGCTCCTGAGCGTCTAGCAAGGCTTGCATATATTGCCCCTGCATCGTAGGGTGCAAGATATTGGTCAGCGGGAACTGGGAACGGAAAGTGTCCCAAAAACCATTATCGGTAAACATATATCCATCATGAATCTTCTCATCGTACGGACTATAGTAGTAAGGAGAACCATCCTCTTTCTCCTCATAAAACTTATGGGAAAACAAATTGGCACGGAACATGCAGGAGTAGAAGGTTTTCATATCCTCCTCGGTTCCACCTTCCACCAACACACGATTCAATAGCTGGTTCCATACATCAGCAGCCGCTTGCTTCGTCACTTCTACCGATGAGTGCTTACCTAGCTCACGAGTCATCGTAACCTCCGCTTGCTCCGGACTGATATAAGAGGTAGAGACCTTGGCCTGTACCTTAGAGCCTTTCGCAAATTGTACATAGGCACCGATACCTTCCCCTTCCCGGCTCAAATTATTCTTCTGGATCGTATTCTTACGATTCTCCCATGTACCACAGCTAACGAAAGGTTTATCAAATTGAATGATAAAATAATTCTTATGTGTCTTCGGAGAGAAAGCCCCATTGTGTACATAGCCGGTGATCCGGTGGTTCGCTACATCGATTTGTACCTGACTGGTTTTCGTATAGCCATCCAGTACGAGAAAAGCGTCTCCCTTCGCGGGAAAGGAAAAACGGAAATGAGCGGAACGGGTAGTTGGCGAGAACTCCGTGGTAATACCATTCTCCAACGTAACCTTATAATAATGAGGCTTGGCAATTTCTTTATCATGAGAGAACGGAGTCGCCCGTTTGGACTCATCAACAACCAATTCCGATACAGGCATCAAAGAAAATACCCCGTAATCTCCCACCCAAGGGCTACATTGATGCGTCGGTTGGAAACCCCGGATCGTAGTGGCCGAGTATTGGTATTTCCAACCATCACCATTCTTCCCGGTCTGTGGAGACCAGCTATTCATGGGATAGGGAACCGCCGTAGTCGGGTAGGTATTTCCCCAACTCAATTCGTAAGTCGAGTTTGTTCCTTGCAAAGTATTTACGTATTGTACCAAGTCTTTCTCCGCAAAAACAGGGAAAGAGAGGGTTAAACAGAGGGCTAAAGCCGCCCCC
>ERZ773228.3097-NODE-3097-length-14091-cov-3.490311_pt1 | contig 14091 bp, 9 predicted proteins | sample MGYA00580524_ERZ773228 | MGnify/ENA primary metagenome ERZ773228 (study PRJEB29015, sample SAMEA2737768) | human gut metagenome | biome: human gut; feature: human-associated habitat; material: faeces | place: China | collected 2012 ...
GATTATCAAGACGCGTCCGCAGAATTTGAGCTTGAATGAAATGTTTTTGGTAGCTAATACCTATCCGACAGGCTCGCAAGAGTTTATTGATGTGTTCGAAACGGCTGTACGGATGTATCCGCAGAGTGAGATTGCAAATATAAATGCTGCTACTGCCGCTTTATCACGCAATGACTTGGTTTCGGCCGAACGTTATCTGGGTATGGTGAATTCGAATAAGAATTTGCCGGAATATAATAATGCTATGGGAATATTAATGTTAATGAAGGGAGATTATGAATTATCGAAGAAGTATTTGAAGGTCGCAGAGCAGTTAGGTCTGGATGCAGCTAGGGGCAATCTGGAAGAATTAGTCAGGAAGAAGGCTAATGCTGCCGAGATGAGAAAAAATGGTAAGTAAAACTTACTAATTAAGTGGGAAATTATATATGTATTAATTCTAATAATTTTTTGTATTATGCTAAAGATTAAATCAATTTTAGTTTCGTTGCTGGCCGTTGTGGCATTAGCAAGTTGTTCAAATGAGAATCTGGAGGAAAATCCGGAGGTTGAAGGGGGAGCAGGTTATGATGTAGCTTACGTATCAATTAGTCTGACTAATCCAAAAGTGCCTGGTTCACGTGCTTCTGGTGAACAGCCGGCTTTGCCTGCAGAAAGCGCGATTAATGAGCTTTATGTGATTACGTTCGATGCGGGTAAGGTGGTGACTAAGGATGAAAAGGCAACTAAGTATGCCACGGTATTGGGATCAGGTTCTTTCGGAACAAATAGTGGAGTTACGACTCCGAATACTCCGGTTAAAGTGGATCCGAATACTAAGTATTTGCTTGTTATAGCCAATCCGGGTTACCAATTAAAGGATCGCTTGGATAACCTTTCAGAGGGTACAACCTATGCTACCATCAATGCAATGGTTACAGTTCCTGAAAACAATACTAAGCCCAACAATGCTTATCTGGTAGAGGAGGTTGTACATTCCAAAGGCTGTGCAATGATTAATGTTGGATTCTACGATGACTCCGATTCAGATCCATCCAATCATGCATGGGAGGATGAATGTCTGCTCGATGTATCGGACAAGATTGTTTTGGTCAGTGACTATAAATCGGAAGCGCAAGCTCAGAATGCAGCGAAAAGTAATCCGGCTACTCTTGAGATAGAACGCCTTGCTGCAAAGTTGGAAGTTATGATTGGCAGTCCATTAGCAGTTGGACCTTTTGAAGATGGAACAAATGCAAGTCTTGGACAATTTGATTTTGGAAACTGGACTATAGACTACTATAACTCTCTGTTCTATCCTTTTGCAAAGAAGACTACCACAGCGTCATCTCATACTACCGGATTCTACAAAAGTAACTTCTATACAGTTGACCCGAACTTTACGACTGCAGGTGGAACTGAATATCTTACAGGCATTGTTAAGAATACACTTGATGCTAACCGCGAACCTAAGGTAGAGTGGGTTGCTGAAAGTGCAGATGCGGGTGATAATTATAAATACTGTATCGAGAATACGATGGCTGAAGGATATCAGAAGTTCGGTGCGGCTACGCGTCTGGTACTTAAGGGACAGTATGCACCTTGGAAGTCCGGTGAATTTACTTTGGGAGATGACTGGTATCGTCTTCCTAACGGAACTAACTCTGTAAACTTCAAAAGTTTTGCTGACTTGCTGGCTGCTTATACACCTGCTAAAGCTAAACAAACAAACTCAGACCCTATGACCGCCCAGGAGAAACTCTTGGTTACAGCATGCGAACTGTTCTATACTCAGATACAATCTGAACTTACCACCAATGATCCGGGTAGTTTTGCTCTTCTTACACAGACTATTCTTGATGACAACAACATTAAGAATGGTGGTGAACTGTGTAAAAAAGAAGGTTGCATCTATTGGTATCCAAAGAGTCTCAACTATTACTACTATGAGATTCGTCATGACAATGCAGCCAACTCTTATATGGAGTATGGAAAATACGGTGTAGTACGTAATAACTATTATACGCTTACGCTGACAAAGGTAAATGGTAACGGTACACCGTGGTATCCTGGTGGTGGACCCGAAGATCCGGATGAAGAAGAAGATATCGATAAGAAAGGTGCTTATCTCCACTTTGAGATTAAAGTTGCTCCGTGGATATACTGGACTACAAATTTCGAAATCTAAAGAAACTCTTTACTTTCAAAGAAAACAGGGCAGTGCGGACTGCCTGCCCTGTACTTTTTTTAATAGATATTCTGTGCGGAACAGACCGCCGAAAAAAGTAAAAACAAGCCGGTGACAGGCTTCCCAAAAACAGCACTGAAATATACCGGCGCATCCGAGATGCAATGAAATGCAAAGCGCGCCCCTAAAAGAGGAAATAACCGGAGGTCACAAAATAGAGATCTCTGACAATATAAAATGGCAAACCGATAGGGTTGCCTCCTAAAAGAAAAAGATATGTTCGGAAAAACTAAATCGCTGTTCCTTATCGTTGCTTCGATGCTATGTATGGCTTCGTGCGACAGTATACGCGAAGACCTTCCACGGTGCGAGCTTTGGTTGGAATTTGTATTCGACTACAATATGGAATATGCGGATGCATTTAATCCGCAGGTTAAATCGGTGGATGTACTTGTGTTCGACAGCGATGATAAATTGCTTTTCACCAAAAGTGCCGAGGTTGCTGCGCTGGTGGGTGGAAACCGGATGTCGTTGACCGACGAGCTCGATTTCGGAAGTTATAAAGTACTGACCGTCGGAAGTCTGTCTGACAGATTCCGTCTTTCGGACAATGCAGGTAATAAACTGGCACCGGGAACTAGCACCCTCCAACAGGTCATTGTATCCCTGAAGCGAGAGACGGATGTTGTTAATTTCGAGTTTCAGCATCTTTACTTCGGAGAGGTTGTAGAAGTGGACCACCTGCCATCCAGTACCGACCATAAAATTTATCCGGTGAACCTGATACGTGACACCAATCGGTTTAATCTCGCGTTAATGGGATATGAGGAAAATAAAGTGGATGGCACACAATATACATTTGAAATTCAGGCGCCGGAAAATGCAGTTTATTCCTGGGAAAACGAACCCGCAGGACAAGGGCCGGTTACTTATGTGCCTTACTATACAGGTCCGGGTGAAATATCCGACGTGGTTATGTCCGCACGCCTGAACACGATGCGTTTGCTCAACAGGAGTGGATGGGATTATAAATTTATTATAAGGGATGCGAATACCGAAGCTGAAGTCTGGAGCTATAATCTGATGACACTCTTGAGTATTGCACGGCCGGTTTCCCGTTACGACGGAACGGAGCTTCCCTTTCAGGAATATCTTGACAGGCAGAGTGAATGGAACCTGATATTTACAGTTGTTGAAAAAAACGGAGGAGGATTCCTTCAAATTGGTATTGTCGTGGGGAACTGGATTCATTGGCTCCACGGGATGGAAGTTTAAGAATGAGAAAAAAGCTATTACATATCATTTGTCTGGCATCCACCATCCTTTTGTTCTCATGTAGTAGAGAAGCTGATGTGGCTTATGAGTTGCCTGCCCATACTACCCGGGCGCAACTTAGCATCGACTTGGTGAACAATGGGGATGTGGAACAACAGGAGAAGATAAACTCCATGCGGTTTATCGTATTCGGCAGCACGCCCGGTGGCGTGAGGCTGGATGTGAATGAACACATCCTGTTGAGTACTCCGGAGACAGCTACTGATATAGATGCGCAACTTCTCGAAGTGACGTCCAGTAATGATATCCTGGTCGTAGTTATTGCCAACGAACCGCAGAGCCTCACAAGCAAACTTGACGGTATAGCCAATCTTTTGACGTTGCAGGAGATGATTTACGATATCTCCAGCATACTGAATAGTGACGGGCAGATTATTTCGGCAACCGGAATGCCTATGACAGGAGTGATCCGGGATATATCCATAGCACCTGATGAAACCAAAACAGTACAAATGGTGATCGAACGTGCCGTAGCCCGGGTAGATGTCTTTATCGAAGCTATAGACGGTGGGGCGGTGACCGGATATATTGCCGGAAGCACTAGTGTCACCTTGCACAATTTCTCCTACGATAGCTATTTCGTGATGGGAAACGTGGACAACGGCACGCGTGATAACACCGACTCTTCAAAAAACTACGGAAAAGTGAAGGAAGACGTGTCGGAAAGCAATTTGTTAACGCATAAGTGGACAGCTGCGACTACAGAAACTTGGGCATATTCATCTGCTCCCGGAGCTGAAAACCGGAAGTTGCTTTGCTCGTTCTACACAGCCGAACGTCTATTCAAGTCGGATTATTCCGACCGACTGTCTATCAGTATGGCTAATGTCCCGAAAGGCCCTTCGGACGTCACCGGAATAACCGAGAAAGTAATTGAAAGCGTAACAAAGGTTGACGGTACAGGCAGTCCGACAGCGCAACCTTTTACAGAGATCCGTCGGAACAATGTGTATCAGGTAACGGCACGCGTAGGAAAAATAGGTATTCAAATACTGACGATAAGCGTAGAAGATTGGGGTGAAAGACAAGACATTGATCTGGATATGGACTTGTAATATCTTTCGTTGATTGTTTTTAATTTCGGAAAAGAAGTAAGATGATAAAGACTATAAATAATATTAAGATGATTATGGCAATGGCTGTCCTTTCGGCTGTCCTCTTTTCGTGTGTCAGAGAAGAGATGACGTGTGATAAGGAATTAATTGTTGTGCAACGTATCGGAGAAGGCGGCTATGTCTACACTCGTGGTGCGGCAATCTCTTCGAATACTGATCTGAAAGAAGAGACTTTCGGTCTTTACGGCTCACTGACTCCCAATGCTTCCGTTCCCCAACCATACTTCAATGCAAGTGCCACGGTTAACGCCGACCTGACAGCCACCATCTCGCCGTTGCAATATTGGCCCGGATTGTTGAATGCGAGCATGAAGTTCTTCTCCTGGTATCCGTACAGCGATGCGAATGCGCCTACTGCGAGTTTCACTGATCCCGGAGAAATGGTGCTGAATTATACAGCGAATGCATCCGCCGCCAATCATGTCGATGTACTGGCGGCTATATCGGGCCCTGTATGGGTTGAGGGTGTGAATATACACTTCTACCACACATTGACTAAGGTTACCTTTACATTCAAGAAAGTAGCTCCTGTACCGGATGAGGTGACTATCGAGAAAATAGAATTCCAGAATGTGGGAAAAAGCGGTAAACTTGCCATGACTGAAATTCCGACCACCACGACGAAAAACGGCAAACCGAAGTTTGTCTGGAGCGATGTCGCCACCGGGAAGGTCGTTTCTACTCTCACCGATAACAAAACGGTGACCGAAGATGCCACCTTGATGGGGGATACATTCCTCATGTTGCCGACCGACGCTTTCTCCGCAACCGCCAAAATCGTTGTTACCACCAACTTTGGCGACCGGGAATTCCTGTTCAGTGATATTATCGCCAAGAACCCGCACTCTTGGGAGTCGGGCGAGTACATCAACTACAATCTTACGATATCCAACGAAACCTATCAGCTTTCAGCCACGCCGCTTGAATGGACGGAAAGCCCGGTGAATGTGATTTTCGACAAACAATATTATCTCAAGTTATCGCAGACCAAGGTACAGACGGCTGGTGATGGTGTCACTGTCAATATAGAAGCGAAAACGAATTATGATGCCAATCCGGATACGGGCTATCTGCCGGGTGCGTCATTAAACAAAAGTACTATGGATACGTGGGCAACGGTTAATATGGCCGAGACATCCTTTTCGGGAGGTGTATATACCTATAATATCCAGGTTGTGATGCCCGGATTTAACTCCGGAACCGGAACTAAGCGGGAAACAGGCTTTTATATCAATGCCGGTAATCTGCGGCATCATGTACTGTTGAGCCAGTGGAAAGAAGACGGAGAGTGGTTGACCTCGAACGTAGAATTGGACGGCAGTGATGGTGGAACCGGAAATATGCAACGTCGCAAGCTTGTCTTTACTTCGGGCAACCCGGGAACGTGGGAGTGGAAGATAACCCAGATACAGGATCCGGATAAAATTCTGCTTAACAGTGAGACAATGCTCGAAACAAGTGGCGTGAGTGGTGATGTGGTTTACTTCTACTTTAGAGCCGATGCTGTGTCCGGTGATACGGCTACACTCACACTAACCAATACGAATGGTGATAATCTGCCAATAGCGGTGACATTGACCGCGCCATAATGGCGAATATGCAATATTAAAGTTTAAGGAAAGGAAATAGAAATATGCAATATGGGATTTCAATCATAAGAAGGTGCTATCTTTTGCCTGTTTTGTTAATGACGGTATGGCTTACCGGATGCGTACAGGAAGAATTAGGGTCGACACCTTCTCCAACAGGAAACGGTATCCGGTTTACATTAACGGTTCCCGATGTAAACCTCCCGTCCGTATCTTCGCGTACGATGACTGGAACGGGAACAGCAAAGAAAGAAGACGAAATAGAAACGGTGGATATTCTTGTTTTTGATATGTCAAAAACACCGGCGGTATACCTGGAATGCGTCAGCGCTACAGGAGTTACTCAGGACTTGGCTGACAATTCCACTGTGAGTTTCTCTGCTGTGCTTTCTCCCACTACCGCATCTACTTGCATCGTGGTTGTGGCAAATAAGGAACTTGATAATATTGTGCCGGGCTTCATAAAGGGAACGACCACCAAGGTTGAGGCAATGGAAAAGATGCTCCACGCCCAGACCGGCAAATGGCTGGCAGACGGTTCGACGACTGATGGGTATACGCGGATTCCGATGTACGGGGAGAAGGTAATAAGCAAAATCACTCCTTCGATGGATCCGATAACTGGCATAAATATGAAACGTATGCTGGCGCGCATCGATATCCGTAATAACAGTGCCACTTCGAATTTCACGGTCGAAGAGGTTTACCTGGCTAATTACAATACCACCGGATACATTGCTCCGGCATGGAACACGAACGGGCAGGTTACTGACCCGGCTCCGGATACTCCGGTTCTCCCTGTGAACAGTGGTAAAATGACGGAAGAAGGGGATGCAATTCTTTACTCCGTAAATGGCAACACACCCTACGAAGGGGAGATTTATACATTTGAATCTATAGCAGCAGAGGATGTCGGTGGTGTGGGACAAGATGGAGAAGCGAGCCGTAAGAATGCTACTTGCCTGATTGTGAAAGGAAGAATCGGTACGGGCGAATCGACATTTTACCGGGTGGATTTTACCAAAACCGGAAATACAGGAGAGCAGGTGGAATATTTGTCCTTGAAGCGAAACCATAAATACATCATTACCATTACTAAGGCGTTGGGAATCGGTTATAAAAGTTTTAGCGAGGCGTTGGCATCTTATACAGTCATGTCCAACCTGAAATTCCGATTGATACACTATGACCGTGATAAGGTCAAAGATGTAGTCTACAATGGGCAATATATGCTCGGAGTGGGTGAATCGGAGGTCGCTGTAACTCAATACCAGAATAATAGTTATGCCATAGACGTTTTTACTGACAATCCCGGCGGTTGGAAGGCCACCGTTACTGCAGGGAGCGACTGGCTCAAATTTGAAGGTGGAGCCGATGCGGCGTCGGGCGTTGCGAACGATGATCCCCAACTCAAATTGAAGATTCCTTATTTTAATAATGATAATATAGGTGTTGAGCGTAAGGCTACTGTTACGTTGACGGCAGGGCGCTTGACTCACAATATTGAAGTGACGCAGTATACGATAGATCCGGGAATTATCAAATTTGTCGATGCATACGGAAATGTGTTGGAGAGAGGTCTTTTTTTCCCGATTAGAAATCCCGATGGTGACGAACTCCCTCTCGAACCGCAGACGGTGTATGTCATGTTTTCCGTGGATAAGATAGAAGGTAAACTTTTTGACGCTAACGATATCGGTATGATCCAATATAATGCCGGCGGTTTAATTCCGCAATTAGACAGGACGAATACGGTACCATTCAGTGAAAGGGTGCAGGCGTTTACCATACAGCCTAATCCGCGAAGAGCAGGTGATGGTACTGTTGAAGATGGTGAAGGTTGGTGGTGGCGTTGGGATTTCATCTTATTCGGCCTGTACGATAAGGAGGGATACCTCACTCATGTACAATTCCCCATCAATCAAGGGGAGTTGGAATTCTCATTCCGATATATTCCCACTACAGTCAATAGCCGTACTTATAAAGTCAATCTGGGTGCGGAGCAATACTTGCAATTGTTTGTCAATAACAATTGGGAAATTATGGATATTGAGGAATTGAATATAACGAACGATGATGGTACCGGACTGATTCGGACCGATTCGGATAATGATGTAATTATAGGCAGAAAGAATGCGGACGACAAGATGTATCTTGAGTCTATCATAGGCTATAATGACGGAAAGGGTAATGATGTGGTTGGCCACGGATACGATTTTAGGCTGAAGCTTCACCCTGGCAAGTGGAAAGAGGGAAAAAGTGGAACGATAAGAATCACGTTCAGAAATGTAATGCATACTGTGTCGGATGAAGAATTCCCGTTTTATCGTACGATTGACCTTCAGATGGTATCCGAAACCAAATCTTACACAACTGCAGGGGAACCTCTTTTCTATCTTTATCCGCTTCGGTTTGATAATAGGAGATATTATAACGGAACTAACCAAAGTGTGGGGCGATTGGAAAATGTAGCCGATGCGGAGGATATCTGTAGGAATATAGGCGATGGTTGGCGTCTGCCTACTGCCAGTGAACTGTTGCTGTCATTCGCTTATGAAAATGCTTTGGGTGGCAATGCAGAGAATTATAATAATCATGATAGCCAGAATATATATGGGTGGTATCAAAACTGGACAGGTAACTACTGGTCTTCATCATACTATGAGGCTAAAGGCTCTGCTACCCGTTTTTGGATGGAGATGTCGGCAGGTTTTTTGGATTCCGAATCTATTAGCAAGAATAATTATTTCCGTTGCGTGAGGAATAATACAAATAGTGGAAAGAAGTACCCTTATCTAACGGTAGAATCCTCGGGGGTCACTATTGTCTCTCGTGATGCCAGTGGAGGAACGGATCCTTCGGTATTATTTGCTTCAGGTGAAACTCCGGGTACAAGTGACGCGATGAATAAGATTGCTCCTAAGTTTCAGATTGAAAATACCAGTAGTAATGGTAAAACTTGGTCGGAAGCAAAAGCGGCATGCGAAAACAAAGGGAGTGGCTGGCGTCTGCCTACCCAGCGTGAGATGTATCTGGTGCTCAGTATGGGAGGGGCCGTTACCAGCATTGAAAACCAAGGTTTCGGTGGTTCGACTACTTGGACAGGGAGCGGATTCGAGAAGATTAGCGCTGTACATTGGACATTGACTTCACGCGATAGCAACTATTGGCTGGTCGGACATAATAATGGTGAATTCGGCGCATGGGCTACGGTAGAGTCCACAACTTGGGCTTGGTATCGTTGTGTGCGCACAATAGAATAAAAGCAAAAAGAAAAGAGCTGTATCAGAATGAAGATAAACAACATTCTGATACAGCTCGTCTTTTCCCCCTTTCCTTTATATCCTAAAATCTACAATTGTTTACAACGTATTGATAACTTCCAATTGCTTTTGTAAAAAAGCGATACGCTGTGCTTCTCCACTTTCTGAAACTAGAATAGAGTGGCGCTTCAACGATTGAATCCAATTGCGTTGCATCTGGCAGATATACGAGCTTTGCGAATCCATCGAATTGATAGAATATACCCGCAGCAGGCTGACTTGGTAATCATGTTTCTCGATATAACTGTAAGTGGCTTCGAAACTGATATTGGACAGATAGAAAGATACTTTCTTGTTTTCGCTGAACTCTCCTTTTATGGACAGATGTTCTACCACGCCAAGTAACTGAAGAAGCTCTTCCTTCAAATGCATGACATCGTCCTTGCTTATCAGATTCAGACTGGCAAAGTACTTGATCTCTTTCACAAAAGAATAAAAGATATTTGTGTCCCAGATGAAAAACGTTTTTGGACACTGTCTTATACTTTCACTCAGCTTCTTATGCACATTGACGATCCGTTCATCCACAGACATCTCTTCCAAAGAATGTGGCGTCTTTATATCTCCATTCTGATACATCCATCGGCAAAGACGAAATTTAGACAAATTCTCATAGGAAGAATAAAGTGTAAAGGGCAGGGAATTGGATGCAGTATACACCTCCGTCGTATTATCTGTTTTCACATAGTCGAAAATTTGCAGATAACGGTTGATTATTTCGTAATAACTTTCCAGCGCACTAGTGGCATGAAGTAAGTTCAGGTCGAAAGTAACTTTATTAGATACATGGCTACCGACAATCTGGTCGATAGAAATACCGAGTTTTTGAGAAAGCAGCGCTACTTCGTCTATTGTAAAAGACACCTCACCCCTCAATCTGCGATAGACAGCTTCCTTTCCCATGCATAAAATATCAGCCAAAGTATTGGCCAGATTCATATCTTGAGGAATTCGCTCCCTCATTGTAGATATTAATTCGTTTAGAATACAGTTTTTCATTGTTTGTTCCTTTAATTTTAATGTTAATAATCTCTGTGATACATTCTATGCAAAATTACGTCTTGTGTTTGAAAGATTTGTGTGGTAAAACAGAGATGAGCGTACAGGTCTTTTTCTGATTGGGAATCAAGTGGGTAGGATGGGAACAGGGAATGAAAAAAAGTAGATAAGATTCTTATCTACTTTCATTTATTGGAACTTAATTTTTTTTGAAGTTCTAATCTGCGAAAATAAAATTAAAGAGCGTCAATAATTTCTCGCTGTTGCTTGAAGAATTGAATACGCTGCATTTCGCCGCTTTCGGATATCAAAGTGGAGAACTTTTTCAGAGATTGAATCCATTCTTTCAAGGTACAGAAAATTTCGTTGTCCATCGTGGTAATGGAGTTGATAGAATAAATACGTATGAGGCTCAGTTGCAGGTTATTGGTGTCTACATAACTATATGTTGCCTCGAAGTTGATATTCGACACATAGATGCGTACACGATTGCCGTCGGCTGTTTTACCGTTGATAGCCAGTTCTTCCAGTTCATCCGCCAATAAGAATAATTCTTTTTTGATTTCTTCTTTTGTTTCGTCGGAAATGAGATGGATGCTGGCGAAGTATTGAATATCGTTGATGAGATGCTGGAAAATCATATTATCCCATATATAGTCTATGGAGTGGATATGACGTGTCATTGCTACATAGTCTTTCTGGATATTGACCAGTTTCGGTGGAATATCCAACTCTTCGAAACTCTTGCAATCAATATATTTATTCTGGTACATCCATTTGAATAAACGGAATTTTGCCAGAAGCTCATGTTTCAGATAGAGAGTCTGTGGAATAATGTTGGCGGAAGTTCCCATTACAGAATTCGGGTCATCCGGCATCGTATTAATCAGCGAGACATATTTTTCAAGGATATTGTAGTAACTCTCGAACGGGTCGTCATAATCTACAATGTTTATATTGAACATGGCGTTCGATTTGAAACTTAGTCCTATAATTTTGTCTAACGATATACCCAGTTTTCTTGAAATAAGAGCCGACTCTTGCAAGGTGAAAGGTACTTCACCGCGCAATCTTCTATATACTGCCTCTTTTCCTATGTATAGCGTGTCCATTAACATATCTGCCAGTTGCCCTTTGAGCGGGAGCTTTTCCTTCATCGCTTCTATGAGGTTTGCATTTGGATTATTTGTCATCATAATAGTTCTAATAAATAATACTTTTTTATTATAAACATTTGTCAGTGGCAAGTTGTTTCGGAAATTGAAACTATTTAAATCTTCTTTTTTTTAAAATATCCTCTCCGAAAATTGTTTATTTTAAGCAAATCGGTTACATTTGTGACCATAAACAAAACGAAGAGACAGCGTCTCTTTAGTAAACAATAGAAATATTTAGAATGAAAAGAATATTGGTAAGTGGCGGAGCCGGTTTTATAGGCTCTCATCTCTGTACACGGCTTATAAACGAAGGTCATGACGTGATATGCCTGGATAATTTTTTTACGGGTTCGAAAGATAATATCATTCACTTGATGGATAATCATCATTTTGAGGTGGTGAGGCATGATGTCACTTATCCTTATTCGGCTGAAGTAGATGAAATCTATAATTTGGCCTGTCCGGCATCTCCCATTCATTATCAACATGACCCGATTCAAACTGCCAAAACATCTGTGATGGGAGCTATTAATATGCTGGGATTGGCAATGAGACTGGATGCCAAGATTCTGCAAGCTTCTACGAGCGAGGTATATGGAGATCCAATCGTTCATCCGCAACCGGAAAGCTATTGGGGAAATGTGAATCCGGTGGGATACCGGTCTTGCTATGATGAGGGAAAGCGTTGTGCAGAAACGTTATTTATGGATTATCACCGTCAGAACAATGTGCGTGTGAAGATTATCCGTATTTTTAATACGTATGGTCCGCGAATGTTGCCGAATGACGGACGGGTTGTTTCTAATTTTATTCTTCAAGCGTTGAATAATGAAGATATAACGATATATGGTGATGGGAAGCAGACGCGCAGCTTCCAGTATATTGATGATTTGATTGAAGGAATGATAAGAATGATGAATACGGAGGACGAGTTTACAGGTCCTATAAACCTGGGGAATCCGAATGAATTTCCGGTATTGGAATTGGCGGAAAGGATCATTAGTATGACCGGTTCATCTTCGAAGATTGTATTTAAGTCTTTACCGGATGATGATCCGAAGCAACGCCAACCGGATATTACATTGGCTAAAGAGAAATTGGGCTGGCAGCCTACTGTTGAACTTGAAGAGGGGCTGAAGCGTATGATTGAATATTTTAAAAATGTCTGAAGCATAAAAAAAGAAAATTATGAATATGGAAATTAATCCTTCTGAATATAAAGTCCTTATTGTGGACGATGTGATTTCAAACGTCCTTTTATTAAAGGTACTTTTGACCAACGAGAAATTCAAAATTGTGACTGCCGGTAATGGAACACAGGCGTTGGAACAAGTGAAGAAGGAAAATCCGGATCTTGTATTACTGGATGTAATGATGCCGGATATCAGTGGCTTTGAGGTAGCTCAACAAATGAAAGCGGACCCCGAAATGGCTGAAATTCCCATTATCTTCCTGACTGCTCTAAACAGTACGGTGGATATCGTAAAAGGATTTCAGGTGGGTGGTAATGACTTTATTTCAAAGCCATTCAATAAAGAAGAATTGATTATTCGTGTGACGCACCAGATTTCGTTGGTTGCAGCGAAAAGAATCATTGTTGCACAAACGGAAGAGTTGCGTAAGACGATCATGGGACGCGACAAACTCTATTCTGTGATTGCACATGACTTGCGTTCACCAATGGGATCTATCAAGATGGTATTGAACATGCTGATTCTGAATTTGCCGAGTGATACAATCGGTGATGAGATGTATGAATTGCTAACGATGGCTAATCAGACAACAGAAGATGTATTCTCATTGCTTGATAATCTGCTGAAATGGACGAAGAGCCAGATTGGTAAGCTGAAAGTGGTTTATCAGGATATTAATATGGTGGAAGTCGTAGAGGGCGTAAGTGAAATCTTTACGATGGTGGCCAGCCTGAAAAATATTAAGATAGTACAAGATGTGCCTGTAGAGAATGTGGCTGTTCGTGCTGATATTGACATGATTAAGACAGTGATTCGTAATTTGATCAGCAATGCGATTAAGTTTAGCAATGAAGGTTCGGAAGTAGTGGTGTCACTGACAGAGGAAGATGGTATGGCAATCGTAAGTGTGAAAGATAGTGGTTGCGGTATTGATGACGAAAATCAGAAGAAGTTGTTGCATACTGATACTCATTTCAGTACCTTCGGTACAAACAATGAGGAAGGTTCGGGACTCGGATTATTATTGTGTCAGGACTTTGTTGTCAAGAATGGTGGTAAACTGTGGTTTACTTCAAAGAAGGGAGAGGGATCTACATTTAGTTTCTCAATTCCATTGCTCGAAAAATAATTGATTCAATGCGTTTTTGTCTCTGTTAAAGGATGCGTTGAAACTTCTTTATAGGGATATTCCTAAAATAATAAAATTTAAGGC
>ERZ773228.3105-NODE-3105-length-14070-cov-3.190510_pt1 | contig 14070 bp, 19 predicted proteins | sample MGYA00580524_ERZ773228 | MGnify/ENA primary metagenome ERZ773228 (study PRJEB29015, sample SAMEA2737768) | human gut metagenome | biome: human gut; feature: human-associated habitat; material: faeces | place: China | collected 2012 ...
AGCTCACCAAGGAGCAGCAGCTCGACGTGATCTCCCGTACGTTCCACCAGGGCGCTGTCGTCGACTGAACGGCACAATCAGCCAAATGAAAGCCGCCGCATGAAACGACGGTAATGCGAAGGGACGGAGCTCGTGGCTTCGTCCCTTTCGCTTTTCCCATATCGTTTTCCCATATGATTGGGATGGCAGATGAAAGGGGACATTGATGTCTGAACATATTTTCCGTTCCACGACCAGACACATGCTGAGGGATTCCAAGGACTACGTCAACCAGACGCTGATGGGAGGCCTGTCCGGATTCGAATCGCCAATCGGCTTGGACCGTCTCGACCGCATCAAGGCGTTGAAAAGCGGCGATATCGGTTTCGTGCACTCGTGGGACATCAACACTTCCGTGGATGGTCCTGGCACCAGAATGACCGTGTTCATGAGCGGATGCCCTCTGCGCTGCCAGTACTGCCAGAATCCGGATACTTGGAAGATGCGTGACGGCAAGCCCGTCTACTACGAAGCCATGGTCAAGAAAATCGAGCGGTATGCCGATTTATTCAAGGCCACCGGCGGCGGCATCACTTTCTCCGGCGGCGAATCCATGATGCAGCCGGCTTTCGTGTCCCGCGTGTTCCATGCCGCCAAGCAGATGGGAGTGCATACCTGCCTCGACACGTCCGGATTCCTCGGTGCGAGCTACACCGATGACATGGTGGATGACATCGACCTGTGCCTGCTTGACGTCAAATCCGGCGATGAGGAGACCTACCATAAGGTGACCGGCGGCATCCTGCAGCCGACCATCGACTTCGGACAGCGTCTGGCCAAGGCAGGCAAGAAGATCTGGGTGCGTTTCGTGCTCGTGCCGGGCCTCACATCCTCCGAAGAAAACGTCGAGAACGTGGCGAAGATCTGCGAGACCTTCGGCGACGCGTTGGAACATATCGACGTATTGCCCTTCCACCAGCTTGGCCGTCCGAAGTGGCACATGCTGAACATCCCATACCCGTTGGAGGACCAGAAAGGCCCGTCCGCGGCAATGAAACAACGTGTGGTCGAGCAGTTCCAGTCGCACGGCTTCACCGTGTACTAAACGCCCGTCCTCTCAATGGCTTCCCCATATTCGCTGGATATGCGGAACGCCTCATATTGGTCCATGCCGCCGACTGAATCGATGGCATGGACCAATTTATTCATACGCTGAAAAATCTTCACATTCGACGCGTGGCAAAGTGGTTCGAAATACTACGAAATGCCCTTCTCTGTCGTAGCCTTGAACTATGGCAGACATCTTTGATTTTCCACGAGATGCGCGCAACGTGGCGCGCGCCGATGGCAAGGGAGCGGATATGGGCGGCGAAGCCCCACAGACCATGCTTATGCGACCGCAGGGCGTTCCCGACCAAGTCTGGAACGCGGTGCTTTCCGTGGACCGTATGCGGCGTTTGAAAGGCATGACATACCGTGAGATTCCGGTGCCCAATTCCATGGCGAACTTCGGCATCGGCGTCGCGTTGGAATGCGATGAAACATACGCATCCGGCTGGATCATGATCCTGTACTCGCTCAAATTCCGAGAGGACTGGCATTCCCACTGGCGTTGCGTGGCTTTCGCATCCCTGCCACTGCCCGACAAGGAGGACGACTGCCTGACTCCGGGCATGTACTGGGACATGATGATGGAACGTCTCAATCCAAACGATTCCGAACATGTATCCGGCACCGTCACAGTCACCCAAAACACAGCATTCGGCCATGACCCCGACGTGCCCAGGGTGGGCTGCGAGATCCGGGTGTCTTGGACTCCACTAGACTATGCCGATGGAGGCCTTGACGCCGGCTCCCAAGTCGGACAGTGGGCGTCGTTCCTCCGGTCCATGACGCAATCCGAGGAGGAAAACCCCGTTGACTGACGAGCCGAAGCTGCTGGCGGAACCGCGCGAAGGCGTGCCCAACGTGATCGACACGTTGCCGGCATTCCGTGACTATTGCAGTGAGCTGGCTTCCTCACATGGCTCCCTTGCCGCGGACGCGGAACGCGCATCCGGCTTCCGGTATGGGCATGAGGACTGGCTGGTGCAGTTCAAACGCGACGGAGCCGGCATCGGCCTGCTCGATCCGCAGGCGCTCGCCGCGGCCGGGGCGGATTGGAACGATTTCAACCGTGCCGTCGGAGATGCGGTATGGATTCTGCATGATTCCCTGCAGGATCTTCCGGGATTCGCCGAACTCGGCATGGAACCGCAACGGCTGTTCGACACGGAAATCGCCGCGCGTCTGCTGGGATTGAAACGATTCGGACTCGCCGCCGTCACCGAGCATTTTCTTGGACTGACCCTTGCCAAAGAACATTCCGCGGCTGACTGGTCGTATCGTCCGTTGCCCCGCGACTGGCGAAATTACGCGGCGTTGGACGTCGAACTGCTCATCGAGCTTGAAACGAAGATGCGCGCCGAACTCAAACGCCAAGGCAAGATGGAATGGGCTCAGGAAGAGTTCGATTACGCGCTCAAAGAAGGTCTGGGACCACGCAAGGAGCATCCGATTCCCTGGATGCATGTCTCACACATCACTGAAGTCATGCGTGACCGGCAGGCGCTGGCCATCGTCCGCGCGCTATGGACCCGCCGCGACGAACTCGCGCGCGAATACGACATCGCGCCGACCCTGCTACTGTCCGACAGCTCCATCATCGAAGTGGCGAAACGCAAACCACACAACGCTGCGCAATTCCGTTCGATTCGCTCCATCAACGAACGCGTGCGCATCCATACCGATTCCGAACAGGACAAGATGTTCGAACGGTACGCGCCGATTCAACGCAAAATCAAACCGAGCATGTGGAAGAACATCATCCAGGACGCGCTCGCCCTGCCGCCAAGCGAATGGCCGGACGTGGACGGCGGCGCCGCGCGGCGTCATGAATCGCAGTCCGCTTCGGCTCCCAAATCGATTCGCGTGTGGAAGGAACGGTATCCGGAACGTCTGCAAGTGCTCAACAGGGTGCGTAAAGCGGTCTCCCAGATAGCGGAGGACACGCGCACGCCTGTGGAAATCGTCATCAAACCGCAGTATTTGCGTAACCTGTGCTGGACGGACGAACCTCGTAAGCGTGACGTCGCGCGATTCCTCAGCGAACAGGGCGCACGCGATTGGCAGGTCTCCCTAGTTGCAGAGTCCGTAAGTCGCGCTATTATGTAGAGGTTGCCTAACGGCAGAAATATGAAGAACCGTATTTTTCAGGAGCGCAAGCGTGAAAATCAGCGTCAGGAATCTTGAGCCGACCAAGGTGAAGCTCACCGTCACCGTCGACCCGGAGGAGTTCAACCCGTATCTCGACGAGGCTCGCAAGGAAATCGCAAAGCAGGTCAACGTGCCTGGCTTCCGTAAGGGCCACGTGCCCGGCAAGATCATCGACCAGCGTATCGGCTTCGGTGCCGTCGCCGGCGAAGCTGTGAACAACGGCGTGCCGGAGCTGTATTCCAAGGCTCTCGAAACCAAGAAGATCCACCCGATGGCCCAGCCGGAGATCGACGTTCAGGACGTGCCGGAATCCGCCAAGGATGAGACCAAGCTGAAGTTCGTCGCCACCGTCGAGCGTCGCCCGGACATCGAACTGCCGGCTCTTGACGGCATGGAGATCGAGGTCGCCAAGGCCGAGGTCACCGATGAGGACATCAACAACCGTCTGGAAGCCCTGCGCCAGCGTTTCGGCACCCTCGTGAGCGTCGACCGTCCGGCCGCCAAGGGTGACTACGCCAACATCGACCTCAACGCCGAAATCGACGGCGAAACCGTCGACTCCCAGGAGGGCGTGAGCTACGAGCTCGGCTCCGCCACCATGCTCGACGGCCTGGATGAGGCCCTCGAAGGCCTGTCCGCCGGTGAGGAAACCAGCTTCGAAGGCACCCTCGAGGCCGGCAAGCACGAAGGCGAGAAGGCCCTGATCAAGGTCAAGGTCAATTCCGTCAAGGCCGAGGAACTGCCGGAACTCGATGACGACTTCGCTTCCGAAGCATCCGAGTTCGACACCCTCGACGAGCTGAAGGAAGACCTGAAGAAGGTCGCCGCTCAGGACGCCGAAGGCCGTCAGGCCACCGCCGCTCGTGACGCGTTCATCGCCAAGCTCGAGGATGGCCTCGAGATTCCGGTGCCGAAGGGCGTCAAGGCCGAAATGGTCGAGCAGCAGCTCAAGAACGTGACCGCTGATCCGTCCAAGGCCACCAAGGAGCAGAAGGCCGAAGCCGAAGAAACCGTGGAGAAGGAACTGCGCGACCAGATGGTGCTCGACGTGCTCGCCGAGACCATGGACGTCAAGGTCTCCCAGGGTGAGGTCTTCAACTTCCTCGCCTCCATCGCCCAGCAGTACGGCATGGATCCGAACGCCTTCATCCAGGCCATCATCCGCAACGGCCAGATCGGTTCCGCTGTGCAGGAAGTCGGCCGCTCCAAGGGCCTGCTCTCCGGCATGCGCGCCGTGACCTTCAAGTCCGAGGGCGAGACCCTGGACCTGAGCGCCTTCCTCGGCGAAGCCGCTGAAGACGAAGAGTCCGAGAGCGTTGAAGCCGCTTCCGCAGCCGCCGCTGTGGCCGACGAGCTCGCCGCCGACAAGGACGCCGAGTGAATCGCTGCCGCCGATAGGCTAAAGCGCTGACAAACGCGTAAAGAAGGCTGGAATCCTTTGATGATTCCAGCCTTCTTCGTTTTTCTCTCAAATACTGGAGGTTCGACTCTCCTCAATGATGCAACCAATATTATGAATCAGGCGTCGGCGACATGTTCCGCCGACGATAGAGGGGAGAATCAAATGAAGGACGCTACGCGGGAGAACCCTGCGAAGACCACGCATACCGATTTGAAACGCAAGATGGAGGTACGCCACCTCCGCATGATTTCACTGGGAGGCGTGATAGGTACGGGACTGTTCCTCAGCTCCGGCTACACCATCAACTAGGCGGGCCCATTGGGCACGGTCATCGCCTACGCTATCGGCGCGGTGATTGTGTATCTGGTCATGCTCAGCCTCGGCGAGCTTTCCGTCGCCATGCCGGAAACCGGCTCATTCCATGTGTATGCGACCAAATTCATCGGTCCTGGAACAGGCTTCACCGTCGCGATCCTGTATTGGCTGACCTGAACGGTCGCATTGGGGTCCGAATTCACCGCTGCCGGACTTATCTGCGCAAATGGTTCCCCGGCACGCCGGTATGGATTTGGAGTGCCCTGTTCATCGTGGTGATCTTCACCTCGAACGCGCTTTCCGTGCGCTTCTTCGCGGAAACCGAATTCTGGTTCTCTTTCATCAAAGTGGCGGCCATCGTGCTGTTCATCCTCATAGGCGGTTGCGCGGTGTTCAGCGTGCTGCCGATTCAAGGGTATGACCATGCGCCGCTATTCGAGAACTTCGTGAAGGACGGATTGTTCCCCAACGGGTGGATGCCGGTGTTCACCACCATGCTGACGGTGAACTTCGCCTTCTCCGGCACCGAGCTGATCGGCGTAACGGCCGGCGAGACCAAAGATCCTGACAAAGCCATCCCGAAGGCGATCCACACCACCCTGTTCCGTCTCGTCATCTTCTTCATCGTTCCATCGTGGTCATGGCTTCGCTGATTCCTTGGCAGGACGCCGGTGTGGACGAAAGCCCCTTCGTGCTGGTGTTCAACTCCATTGGTCTGCCTTTCGCCGGCGACGTGATGAACTTCGTTGTGCTCACTGCGATTCTTTCGGCTGCGAACTCCGGGTTGTACGCCTCCACACGCATGCTGTGGTCCTTGGCGAACGAAGACATGATCCCACACAACATCGCCAAAACCAATAGCAGGGGAGTGCCGATGACCGCGCTTTGCCTGAGCATGATCGGCGGTCTGCTGGCATTGCTGTCCAGCGTCGTGGCCGCTTCCACGGTTTATCTGGTATTGGTGTCCGTGTCCGGTTTGGCCGTCGTGATCGTGTGGATGGCCATCGCAATCTGCCAGATTCGGTTCCGCAAGCAGTGGATCGCTTCCGGACATACCGTGGACGAACTCACCTACCGCACGCCAGGATATCCGATTGTTCCGTGGGCCGCCTTCATCACCAGCTTGCTGTCATGCGTGCTGATCGTGTTCGACCCATCTCGGCGAAGCGCCTTGTTGTGGATGGTCCCGTTCATCGCGGCTTGCTATGCCGTGTATTACGGCAAGGAATTCCTGCATAAGCGCACGGCACAGAAGGAGAAGGCATGATGGAAAACGGTTCGATTCGGCAATTATTGCATAACAGGCATGTTGCGATCGTAGATGGAGCCATGGCGACCGAATTGGAAAAACATGGCGTGGACACCAGCGGCGAACTGTGGTCGGCCGCGGCGTTGCTGCATCAGCGGCAAGCCATATACGACGTGCATATGAGCTATCTTGAAGCGGGCGCCGACTTCGCCACCACCAACACCTATCATGCGAATCCCGAGGCATTCGCCAACATCGGACTGAGCGAAAGCGAATCACGGACGCTGATCGCGCAGGCAGTGCAAGAAGCCAAACGCGCGTGCACGGATTGGTCGCAGCGGCACCCCTCCCGTCGCACGCCGTTGGTGGCCGGAAGCGTCGGCCCGTATGGCGCGTTTCTGGCGGACGGCAGCGAATACACCGGCGACTACGCGTTGAGCGGGCAACAATACCGGGACTTCCATCGCGTTCGCATGCAGGTCATGGCCGAATCCGGCGTGGACCTGTTCGCATTCGAAACCATGCCGAACATCGGCGAAGTGAAGGCCTTGACCGGTCTCCTACGGGACGAATTCCCGAACATGACCGCATGGCTGTCGTTCAGCCTGTCCGAAAACGGCGATATGGCGGATGGCACGGACCTGGCCGAAGCCGTCTCCTACATCCAGAACGTGCCGCAAATCGAAGTCGTCGGCGTCAACTGCGTGCCGATGGACCGTGTGCTTCCAGCAATTCGGGCCATCCGACAGGTTACGGACAAGCCGATCATCGTGTATCCGAACAACGGTGACATCTACGATCCGGAAACCAAAACCTGGTCGCCTAATCCCACCGGTTCCGAACCGGCCTTCGCCCATCTGGTACCGCAATGGAGCGACGCGGGAGCCCGACTCATTGGAGGATGCTGCCGAACGACTCCAGACGATATCCGAACCATAGCGCAGGCCGCTTCGGCGAACGTCTGACGAGCAGCAGAGATAGCTAACCGGACCTTAACCGGACCTATATACTGGCAGATGTGATGAATTCTCAAGGATATGCGGTAGTCGACTTCGAAACCACGGGTTTAAGTCCCGCAAAAGGCGACCGGGCCATCGAAATCGGCCTGGCGCATGTGGCTCCGGACGGTACGCTCGAAGACGAGCATGAGACGCTGATTCATGTCGATCGCAGTGTCGGCGCCTCATGGGTACATCACATTACCGCACGCGAACTGCTGCATGCTCCCGATTTCGAAGGTATCGCGCATGAGCTGCGCGACCTGCTCGCCGGACGCGTGTTCGTGGCACACAACGTGTCGTTCGATTCACGGTTCCTACTCGCGGAATACTCGCGTATGGGAGCTTCCATTCCGGTCGATCAAAGCACCATGCTGTGCACGATGAAACTGTCGCGTTCCCTGATCGGACGGGGCAAGCTCGCCGACTGCTGCGAGTATTTCGGCATTGCCAACGAGGATGCGCATAGCGCGTTAAGCGACGCTCACGCCACCGCCATACTGCTCGGACGACTGTTGGAAGCCGACCCGAAATGGCCCGGCTTCCAACATCGGCTGGACGCGGCCGGTGCCGCTGCGGAACAATGGCCCACATTCGCAACCCTGCCGAAGAAGGAATGGCTGCCGCGCGGCACGCATCTTGCGTAGTGACGACGGGCACTGAAACGCTGATTGGCGCTTATGAGAACAGGAATTTGATTTCGGCGAAGAACTCACGGACCATATTGTTGACCAGCATGTCCTTCGGGGAACTTGCCGCGATGCCCTGCGCCTGCTTCAGACCATTGGCATGTGCGATCTGCAAGGCACGGAACATGTGGAAATCATTGGTGACGATACCGACCGAAGCGTTCTCCTGCCGCATGAGCTTCTTGCTGTTGACGATGTTCTCCATAGTGGATTCCGACTTGGACTCCTGGATGATGCGGTTTTCCGCAATCCCATGCTTCTGCAGATAATCGGCCATGCCCTGCGCTTCGGCGAACGGCTCGTTATGGCCCTGACCGCCGGAAACGATGCAGATGGTATCCGGATTCTCCTCCAGATAATCGATGGTTCTGTCCAGCCGATAGCGCAACGCTTTGCTGGGGCCTGACTCGCGCACCTGCGCGCCCAGCACAATCACATAATCAAGATCCGGTTCGCCCTGAGCGTTCATATTGCCGATGATGCAACCCTCTATTGTGCAAAACGCGACAATGCCGATGGCCACCACAGCGATGATGGCGCCCCTGATGATCCGGGGAAGCGCCGCCCACCAGTGACATGCGATGCCAATCGCCAGCAATGCGAAAACAACGGCGAGAACCAGCCAGACCTTCCAAAATCCCGTGCCCGAATGCGTCCTCAACACGGCGAACGCGTAGGCCGCCGACAGCAACGCCAGCGCAACACACACCACAATCGCCAGCCGTCGCAGCATCATCTTCATCGCAAGCCTCGTGTCGTCATCGTCCTACATCACTTCATACCGTGTATCAGCGTAATGAAATCGTTCCCGCAGAGTGCCGTACCGTGCCCGAATGCGAACGATTCTTTCGCATTTGCCCTGAGCGCATCTTCGATAGGGGCGAGGTATAGGATGGTTGCATGACTTGTGAAACACCTACCATCCGTCCGTTGCGTCGCACCGATTTTCCCGCTTTGGAAGAGCTGATACGGCTCGCATGGTACGACGATGGCAACGATTCACACAACACGCATGACGAGGTCGGACAGACGTCAGGCCCAGACAAGCATCGCGCCGAACTACGCAAGGCGACCCGTCTGCGCAACATGCATCGACTTGCCGCAATCGACATGCAGGATTGCCTGGCCCGCACCACCAAAGCATACGTGGCCGAACTTAATGGGCAAGTGCTCGGCGTGATTCTCGGATCGCTGCGTTCGGATATCACCGGTCGGCAGCGGACACGCCATATGCTGCGCCGACATTGCCTCACGTTGCCGTTGCTGGCAAGCCACGAGGGACGTCACGGTCTGCTTGCGCAGCTGGCCATTCTGCAGGCCGACGAGGCGTTGAAACATGACGCGGGCAAGGAGTACGAGGCCGAAGTGGTGCTGTTCGTCGTTTCCCCGGCCGCACGAGGCATGGGAGTGGGGCGCAGACTGTTCAACCATATGCTTGGCGTATTCCATGACGCCGGCCTGCGCGAATACTTCCTGTTCACCGACAGCACATGCGATGTCGGCTTCTACGACCATCGCGGACTAATCCGCAAAGCCGAACGTGATGACCGGAACGATGGTTCCTCGCGGCCGAATCCGACAGACAGCTCGTCCAGCGGGTTGACGGTCGGCACGACAAGCCTGTTGGCGGATGACGAGCCCATGTCTTACTTCCTGTACGAAGGACGTTGCTGAAGTCATTCCCCACTGAAACAGTGCTTGCTCAAGCAAGAAGCCACGCATTTTGGACTGGATGTGCGGCTTCTTGGCTTTCCCACATGGCATCATGCATGCCAGCGAGCGGCGAATTTCCTATGCGTTGAGGAGCGAAAACGGCCGGAACTCGGAGCATGGAACATTTTCGGCAACAATAGGCCGTATAATGGCGCGCGTCGTTCCTGCCCGGGCCGCGCAGGTCGAGGAACGGCCCACGGCGACCGCCGCGATCTCCAACTCACGGTGCGCGGCGTCAACCAAGGCAAGGATTCATCATGGCAGAGCCATCCTCTGAAACGATTACCCAAAAACCACGCATCCCGATGCTGAAGCATGCTCCGCAAACAACGGAGGAAACACGCAGATCCCTGAAATGGCGTGTCGTCGACATCGCCGTCGGAGCGGCCGTCGGCGTAATGTCCGGCGTGATGTTCTGGGTGTTCGATGGCATGTCCTATGGCTTGTTTCCTTTACTGACTCTGATACTTCCAGGCTCCGCGGCACTGCTGCACGCATTGTTCTATTTCCCCGCCACACTGGGCTTGCTGATCGTACGCAAACCGGGCGCGTCGGCCTACGTGCTGTTAGTCGCCTCGTTCGTGGAAGTGGTGCTCGGCACGAAATACAGTGTGAGTCTGGTGGTGATCGCGCTCGTGCAGGCGCTCGCCGCCGAAACGGTGTTCGCACTGTTCCGCTACCGCCGTTGGACGCTTGGCGTCACATTGCTGTCATCCGTGGCGATCGGCATCGTATACAACTTCTACCTGTTGTTCTTCTACTACCAGGCGTTTTCGTTCTTCAGCCCGCGCGGCCTTATCGGCACGGCATGCGAGCTGCTAAGCGCGGCCGTATTCGCCGGGTTCGGCTCGTGGATCCTCTACCGAGCCTTGGCCAAGTCGGGAGTCCTCACCCGCTTTGTCTCCGGACGATGACGCATGCTCGGGGGAATTTACTTTGATTGGTCGGCGTGCCGGAATGTGAACCAGGCGAGGATCTGTTGCTCGCTGACTGGCTTGAAATCCCATGCGTCGAGCCCCACGTTCACGCTGAGCGGATCGGTGCCGTCTGGAATGCCTTGATGCGTGTGACCATAGAGCAGCCAACCTTCGGTGGTCGGTGCCACATCGGCGAACTTGTTCCAGTTTTCCGGCCAGTTGCCGTGTTCTTCGGTCAATGCCGAGAGTCTGGGAAAGTGGCTCATGCCTATGGTCTGCCGTGTGGTTGCGGCCGTCGGCTTGCCGGTTCCGTCGAGAACGGGAAGCTCCATGTCGATCTCACGGTAGTCGTCGATGGTCTCGAACACGTTCTCGTATAGCGCGTCATTGGAGCGGAAACGGAAGTTGCGGTCGTGGTTGCCGATGATCAGGTGCAGATGGCGGCAGTTGATGCGGCGTAGACAGTCGAGCGTGTGCTCGACGGTGCAACGGTAGGAGAGATCGCCGAGAATCCATAGCTCGTCATCACGCCCGACGGTCTCGTTGATGTTGCCGATGATGGTGTTCTCATGGCGTGTGATGTCGCAGATTGCTTTGAACGACGTCTGATTGTCGCGCACATATTGTTTGATCCACGTGTGCGCGGCGGCACGCCCCTGCGCCTGCCAGACATCACGGTATTCGGCGCGGAGCCTGCCATTGTTCAGGAATCCGCGCAGTGCGGTGACCAGAGGGTGGCCGAAATGCGTGTCCGAAGTGAAATAGCGCATGTGGTTCCTTACGGTATGCGATTGCTGGATGCCTTTATCAATGATAGAGCGCAACATTACGCGAAAAGCCTTCCCCAAAATGCTTGTTGGCTTGTTTGTGGCACTGTTTGGCGATTATGGCGAGTATGAGCGTTGGAATTCCAACGCTCATACTTCGGGTTTCGGCGTTCGGCTGCCACAAATAAGACAAGTAGCGAAAATAGGCCGGCTTGATTTGTCCGGTAGATAGTAGTGAATAATTACAGGACGCTGCAGGGTTAGGGCTTACCAGGAGGCGTAATGGTTCGGGCGGTGATCTACACGGATTTTGACGGTGTGCTGAACGCGTTCCCCGATGACAAGGTGCTTCGGCGGGGAGGGGTCGGCCATACGCAATGGCTGAAGGAGGCGACCCACGTAAGGAACTGTACGATTCCGCGCGTGCGTTTCCGCTGACCGGTAACGAGCAGGTGCGTACAGGGCGCGGGCGGTTCCGCGTGCACTGGTCACGCGAGCTTGCCGGCATGATGCATGAACTGGCCCTTTCCGGCAGTGCCGAATTGAACTGGCTGACCACATGACAGCCGTATTGCTCAAGGGTGCTTGACCCCATGCTTGGCTGGGATCCCGGGGTTGAACGGACTGTTATCTGGTATGATCCGGTCACCAATGAGAGAAGGTTGACGGGCAAGCTTGCGGAGATCATGTCGCGCGTTCGGTTCGAACGACGGCAGGAGGAGCCGTTGCCGATTGTCTGGATTGATGACGAGGAATGCTATCCCACGTCGAAAACGCAGATCGAGTCGCTGGAGCCTGCGGCACCGGTGCTCATGGTGAGGCCGGACGAGCGTATTGGTATAAGCCGGCGCCAGTGGCGGCTGATCTGTGACTTTCTTGATGATTCGAGTGGTTTCCCGTCTGTCAGTCTGGATGAGGAGGGCACGGTTCGCGATCATGCAGCACACGTGGGGCTGTGAAGGGATGGCGAACGCCTCCCGTGGCGAATCTTGGGATTGAGTCTCCTCGGCTTTTGATGTACCACTTTCTGTACATATGTTGTCGGATTGAAGAGGAGATTGCCATGGTCACGGCGGTTGCGTACACCAATTTCCGTAAGGATCTGAAATCGTATCTACGTCGCGTGAATGATGATGCGGACATGCTTCTGGTCACCAACAAGGACCCACACGACAACGTGGTGGTGATGAGCGCCGACGATTACGAGTCGCTCATGGAAACGCTGCGCGTCTATCAGAATCCCGGATTGTTCGACAAGGTCCGCCGTGGAATGGCCCAGGTGCGTTCCGGTGGTACCGCCACGCACGATCTGGTCGGGGAGTGAGCGGTGCTGCGTTGGACCGAGGATGCGTGGGACGACTATTTGTATTGGCAGACCCAGGGCAAGAAGACGCTCAGACGCGTCAACGCGTTGATACGTGATACGATGCGTTCCCCGTTCACGGGCCTCGGTAAGCCTGAGCCGTTCAAATGGGAATTGCAGGGCGCGTGGAGTCGGCGCATCGATTCCACGAACCGTTTGGTGTACATGGTCGATGGTGGTGACCTGTGCATCCTGTCCGTGCGCGACCACTACTGAGCATTGGGGTTGTGGACGTTTTCTTGGAGATTATCGCATTGAACAAGTGAAAACGCGCGATGGCGAGTGGCGCACTGAGGTGCAGGGCTGTTTGAAAATGAGTGCGAATCATCGGTTTTTACCAATGCTCCGTCGATGAGGGCGACTACGGATATCGAAGAATGAGGTCGCTGACTGGAGGATATGTAGAACGTTAAAAAGTGAGCTGGGAGTATGCCCCTTAAGTCGGACATGCTCCCAGCTCACGGCACGGCGTTTGCTTTACTTTTTGCCTTTTCCGAATTTGGGCAGTTTGATTTCCGGGAGCTGCTTTATTCTTCCAGAAAGCTTATTGCTCTGTTGTTGTGCTTCAGTATGCGCATCGACATTTGTGTTTTGCGACTCATTTGTAGCGTTATCGCCTGCGTTCTGCGTGTTTTCCTTTATCGTTTTCCTGACATTTTGAACAGCCTGTATAGTCTTCTGCCCGGCATTCTGCAGCACCTTGCCGGTATATCATCTACGGCTTTGCCCGCGGCCTCGATCCAAGTAGGCCCGTCTTCGACATGCAGATGAATGTGCTCAAGCTGCAATGTGTTGGCGAAAGCATTGAGATCGCTGGCGATGCTTTCGATGTTGGCAATGGCATGAGGCGAACTGTATGGGTTCAGCAGCACCTTCCCACCTACGATTCCAGCCTTCGTTTCCAGTTGCTTGCCCAATGCGTTGAGCGATTGCTCGATTTCTTCGAGGCGCTTGTTCCTGGCAAGCACGATGCCCTTCTTGTATGCTTCGAGCTGTTCCGGCTCCTCTTGGCATACGCGCGCGAGCTCGATACAGGAGACCTGATCCTGCATCTTGACCGCGGATGCGAGCATACCCAGCCACTGGTGAATCTCCTGACGAATCTGCTGGGTCAACGGGCGAACCTGCTTGGGATCCTGCTCGCGTTCAGCCTTCTCGGTGAGGCTCTTGATTTTGGCGATCGCGTACGCTTGGATGGTGGCGATGTCTTGTGGGCAGCCTGACACCTTAGACCATGTGGTTGCGCTGATCGAACCGACCTGTTGGTAGATGAACATGGTCTCGTCGATCATGTGGGATATCCCGGCGAGCTTGCTGACGGTCTGATCCTTCTGATCGCGCAGCAGATCATCGAGCTTCGCATCGATCTCCTTCAGATAATCGGTGATCTCGGAGACGGCTTGTTCCAGTGCCATCTGTGCCA
>ERZ773228.3106-NODE-3106-length-14068-cov-3.772568_pt1 | contig 14068 bp, 8 predicted proteins | sample MGYA00580524_ERZ773228 | MGnify/ENA primary metagenome ERZ773228 (study PRJEB29015, sample SAMEA2737768) | human gut metagenome | biome: human gut; feature: human-associated habitat; material: faeces | place: China | collected 2012 ...
GCGGATATTGTGTGGCGAGTTTTTTAGTGATGACTTTGGGACGGCTTTCCCCGTAGCCTTTCGGTTGCAGACGGTCGGGATTAATGCCCGATTTGATAAGGTAGTCTACTACCGAGCGGGCACGGCGGTCGGATAATCGCAGGTTGTACTGCTCCGACCCTTTTAAATCGGTGTGTGCACCCAATTCGATAGATACGTTGGGATTGTCGTTCAACATCTTAACCAGTTCGTTTAGCGAAGTTTCCGATTCGGGACGTAAAGTCGCTCGGTCGAAGTCATAAAATATGTTTTCGATGAGAATAGGTTTACTGATAGATGCCAGTACGAAGTTAACACCGTATTCGGCATCGGCCTCTTCGTTGTCCGAGATAAATTCTTGTTTTGAATTCAGATAGCCTCGGCAGCTGGCCAGCATGACATAGTGTACTCCCCGGTCGAGTTTGAAGCGGAAACTGCCGTCTTTTCGGGCAAATTCTTTTTGGTTCGATCCGTCGTTACCCACGATACGGATAATTGCATCGGGCACGGGTTCATCGTCCTTGTCGATGACTGTACCGCTTATCCATACGCTTATCGACGGAAGTTCGAAACTGTATATGTTGTCATATCCGCGTCCGTCTCCGCGGTTCGATGAAAAAAATCCGCTTTCTTCTTCCCCGAAGGTAATGCCGAAATCGTCGGCCTGCGAATTGATGGGAGCCTTCATATTCTCGATTTGCCAGAAGCCCGAGTCGTTCATTCTCGCTTTGAAAATATCCAGTCCTCCCATACCGGGGTGACCGTCCGATGAAAAATAAAGGTCGCCGTTCGACCGGATATAGGGGAACATTTCGTCGCCCGGTGTATTGATTTGTACACCTAAATTTTCGAGAGTACCCTCTTTCTCGGTTAACGATATACGCCAGATGTCCTTCCCTCCATAACCGCCCGGCATGTCCGACACGAAGTAAAGAAATTCTCCGTCGGGTGATACCGCCGGGTGGCCGAATGCCGATAGGGTGTCGGCCGTTATTTCGTATTTTTGCGGGGCGCTCCATTGTGCGCCGGTGCGGGTGGAAGTATAGATTTCTACCGATGTGTCGGCGTTAGGCTCGCGACGAGCTTTGGTCAGATACATGGTCGTACCGTCGGGACTGAAACTGATTACACCTTCGTCGTCTTCTGTGTTTACGTCACCCTCTATGGGTTCGGGCTTTTGCCAAGCTCCCCGCTCGTTTTTTTTAGAGAAAAATAGATCGCAGTTTTTGGTTCCGGTGATACCGCTTTTATTCTTGCCCAATGCCTTTTCGGTAGACGAGGAGAAATAAACTTGGTCGAAATCTTCTCCTAAAAACATCGGTGCGAAATCGCTCCGTCGAGAGTTGAACATGGTCGCTTTTTTTACGACATACCGTGTAGGCGTTTTCTTCCATTGCTGGGCTAAGTTGCAACCCCGTATTCCGTTTTTGGCGAGACTGCTTTGCGGATTCGTTTCCAAATAGGCTTGGTAATTCTTGATAGCTTCTTTGTATTTCCCTTCGTACTGTTGGCTGCGGGCTAAATAAAACAGAGCCATGCTGTCGGGGTAGTCGTATCGGATTGCATTCTGGTAGGCGGCAGAGCTTCGCGGAGCCATGTTGATGCGACGGTAACACTCGGCCATTTTGAAGGCGATTTCTCCTCGCAGTTTCCGCTCTTTACGGGGATTCGTCTTGCTGTATACTTTACGGTAAGTCTGGGCGGCATCATAAAATTCGCCCCGGGCATACTGTTCGTTGGCGACACTTAGTTTCGCCCCCGAACATGACACCAGCAATGCGGCTGTCGCCAATCCCCAAAGTACCGTTTTTATCTTCATGTATCTTATTGAATACAACCGACGGTAAGCGGACGGCCTTTCGTCCGTTTTTATCCTATACCGATCTATTATAGATACGTTTTTTCCCCCGTTTTATTGTGTTTGCACTCTATGGAATAGGCTTATGGCAGTAATAGCGAACTGTCTCCGTAGCTGAGAAACCTGAAATCGTGACTCAGTGCATAGTCGTATATTTCTCGCCATCGTCCGTTTACGAATGCCGAGACTAACAATAGTAAAGTACTCTGTGGTTGATGGAAATTGGTGATCATTCCCTGCACGATGTGATAGCGGTATCCCGGTGCAATGATAATCTGGGTGGCAGTTACCAATCGGTCCATATTCCGGCGGTCGAGATATTCGACGATGTTGCGGAGCGATTGTCGCGAGTCTATTTCTTCACTTCCGTCGTATGGTTGCCATTGCCCCACGGTGAGAGATTCCGGTAAAATGTTCGGGTCATGTTCCAACATTTTCCCGATGTAGTAGAGGCTTTCGAGCGTTCGCACCGAAGTGGTTCCCACAGCGATCACCCGGCGGTCGGTACGGCTCAGCTCATCGATGAGGTTGCGGTTCACCGAGATATATTCGGTGTGCATCTCGTGTCCTTCGAGAGTTTCGCTTTTTACCGGTTTGAATGTCCCGGCTCCCACGTGTAAAGTCAGTTCGAGAGTGGGTATGTTCTTTTCTTTCAGTTTGTTCAGTACTTCCGGCGTAAAATGTAGTCCGGCGGTCGGTGCGGCCACCGAACCCTCTATTTTCGAATAAACGGTTTGGTAGGTCGTTTTGTCGCTCTCTTCCGTTTCCCGGTTCAGATAGGGGGGAATGGGTAATTCTCCCGCATGGTCGAGCAGTGTGGCGAAGGTTACATCGGAGTCGTCCCACGAAAAATGCACCTCGTGCGCATTACCGTGCGGCAATCCCCGTTCGGCGCAGAAGTTTACGGTTTTACCGTCGATGTTCACCGATTGGGTCAGCACGCCGTTTTTCCATTTTTTCAGGTTCCCCACGAGGCACAGCCACGAGCACGAGCCGGTCGATTGGAACGAGAGGGAATATTCGTGCGGTTCGAGCGGTTCGAGGCAGAACACCTCGATGAGCGCACCCGTCTCTTTTCTGAAATGCAAACGGGCTTGTATCACCCGAGTATTGTTGAATACCAGCAGACTATCCGCCGGCAATACCTTCGGTAGTTCGTGAAATCGATGTTCCTCGATTTCTCCTTTTCGGTAAACCAGCAATTTCGAGTCGTCTCGCTTGGACAGAGGAAATTTAGCGATACGTTCGTCGGGTAGCGGATAATTGAAATCTTCGATACGAATATTCTGAGTTTTTTGCATAATCTGTTTTGAATATCGTGCAAAAATAAGCAACTTTGCCGAATATAGCACGGTTTGCCACAGCGAAATCGCATGCCGGTACAACGGTGCGGTCGATATTAAAATGATGAAATTATGGTAAAAGTTGGCGATAGAGTCCGTTACCTCAATGCTGTTGGGGGCGGAATCGTGGTAAGAATAGCGAAAGATATAGCCTATGTCGATGAGGACGGGTTTGAGACTCCCGTATTGGCACGGGAGTGTGTCGTTGTGGAACCGGCGGAACCTGCGAAAAAAGCAGCTTCTGTTCCAGCCTCGAAAGTCGTGACGGTTCCTTCGGTAGAAAAGGCATACGCTCCCGAGGAAGACGATGAAGATTCGTTCGCTGTGGAGGAACGACCCGAAGGAGAAAAGTTGAATATAGCTCTTGCCTATATCCCCGACGAAAGCAAACATCTCAATACGACCCGCTTTTCCTGTTATTTGGTAAATGACAGTAATTACTACCTCTATTTCTCGTACCTCAGTCGGGACGATGAGGGGTGGCGTACCCGTTATGCCGGTATGGTAGAGCCGAATATACAAGTTATGCTCGAAGAGTTCGGACAGGAAGATGTCAATTCGCTCGAACGTATCTGTATTCAATACATCGCTTTCAAAAAGGATAAACATTTCTCGTTGAAAAGTCCTGTCGCTGTGGAGTATCGTTTGGATACCACCAAATTTTACAAGCTGCACACGTTCCGCGAGAGTCTCTATTTCGATGAGCCTTCGTGGACGCTCGATATCGTGAAGAACGATATGCCCGTACGTCCTGCGGTGTTCGATGCTTCTGATCTCGAAAGAGCCATGAAGATGAAAAAGAGTGCCGATATACCCCTTCGTAAACCGGTTGTCAAACATGCCGAAAAAACGGCTATTGTGGAAGTGGAGCTCCACGCCTCCGCGCTTCTTGATACGACAGCGGGGCTTACCAGTTCCGAAATACTCGACTACCAGTTGGGGAAAGTCAGGGAGACCCTCGATCAATATCGCCATGCAAAGGGGCGTAAAATCGTTTTCATTCACGGCAAGGGTGAAGGCGTATTACGCAATGCTCTCTTGAAAGAGATTCGCGACAAGTACAAGAACTGCTCTTGTCAAGATGCCTCGTTCCGGGAATATGGTTTCGGAGCGACTATGGTTACTGTGCATTAGGCAATCGGTTGTGTGATTGATTTTGTAAGAAGTATATATGAAAAAATTACTTTCACATATACCCTCCTCCCTGCCGTGTCCCGTAGTATTACGGGGTGTTTTGCAACGCAAAATATAGGGGAGGTGGCACGAAGTGACGGAGGGGTTAAATAAATATCCACAACAGAGAAAACGCATCAAGATATCGACACTCTCCCTCTGCTCATTGTAGATGAAATAGGGGGAGTGCCCGCAGGACGAGGGGGTTAAATTCTACGATCAAAGATTTCTATCTTTTTTAGCCTTTCTCCTAAGAGACCTGAACATGGTTATCGACAAAGATTTCATCGCTAAAATTCAGGTTTACCCTCACCGATTTTCTACTGAGCCGTTTTACCAACGTCTCCCTCCCGGACGACCCGGACGACCCGGGTGTCCCGGCGGTGGCCCATATCCGCGAGGCCCTCGGTCGAAACGATCCATATCGGGTTTCTTATCGCCGAATGTATTGAATCGATAGGTGAAGGTTATCAATCCATAAGTATCGAGTGTGTTATATTCCACATCTTGGATATAGTTACCCGTGACGGTTCGTCGTATGCTGTTCCTTTGTCCCAAGATGTCGTACACCTTCAAAGCGATGGTAGCATTTTTCCCTTTCAGGAATTGATAAGAAGCCTGTGCGTTCCACAACCAGCTCTCTGTATTGTATCCGGCAGAATATCCGGCAGATCCGCTGTAAGTTATATCGGTTCCTAATGTTATCGACCACGGCAGATAGCCGTTTACATTGAATGTGCCTCCGTAATTATGGGTGCTTTGATCGTTCCGACTTTGCATACTGTTGGTTGCCAAAGCATAACGATAGTTGCCCCGAAGTTCGGCATCGAAATAATCCGATCGGAATGCCAATCCTAAATTTTCTATGGCATTGAACGAACCGGCATCGTTGCGAGTACCATTATTATAACCTACGCTGTTACTGTAACTGATTCTGCTGAAACTGTTTAATTGCCAGTGCTTGTTTCGAAAAGGGGTACTATACATCAGCATTCCGGCGGCATTCCATACTCCGTTTACGTTGCGATAGGTTGTCCGCTGTCCTCCGGTTTTGGAATCGTAGGTAGTTTCCGAAATGATACTGTTGGTAGTGAATCCTCCGTCGATCATAGCCATGATAGCTCTCTGGGTCTTTTCGTCGTAGTCGTTGAAGCGGGCACGGAATCTGTTTTGGAACGAGGGTTTCAGTTCAGGATTACCCACGACGATACGCAAGGGGTCCGAACGGTCTTCGACCGGTTGCAACTGGTTCATCGACGGTTGGGACGAGTAGCCCCGGTAGTCGATACGTAGAGAACTCTGTTTTCCCATTTTGTAGCGGTAGCGTAGGTAAGGTGCTACGTTGAATACCGTGCGCTTGGGTATATTGCGTTCGCTGTTTATCAAGTCGATAGATTGAGAACTCGAAGGGACGGCTGCCACCCCGATGTCGTAGGTATAATTGGCCGTCACTTGCTTGAATCCGATTTGTGCCCGATGTGAATAGTAATCGTTACGGAAACTGTTGCTCAACTCATCGTTTCGCACCGTGTCGTAAGGTATGGCGAAAGGATCGTTCAAGATGTCATAAGTATATTTGTCGGCATTGTTGAAACTGGCTTGAAACCGATAGGAAAATGTTAGAAAACGTCCTTTCTTCACGTCGCCCAACGGTTCTGTCCAAGTAAACCGTGCACCGTAGCCATTGCTCCACGTGTGATTGTCGTCCATTTGGTCGAGCGTACTGGTACTGTCTTTGTCGAACATGTAATATTCATAACGAGCTTTGGTCCACCCGTCCTCTTTTGTGTCGCTATAACTATATTGCGCTTGTATACTGAACGAGCGTCCCGGACGGTTACGGAATTTATGATTATAAATCAACTCGCCCGATAAATCATACCCTGTACCCTTATTGTGGTTGTCGCTTTCGCTGAAATTTACTTTACTGCGGGCTATGTCGCCGGCAGTAGTAAGAGCCGAATCATAGCTGTCCGATTTGGAAAGAGCCACGGAAAATCTCGGACGGAATTCGAGTGTATTCAGAGAGTCTATTTCCCAGTGTAGTCTGAAATTTCCTCTGATGTTTTGCCCGTTGTCTTTCATTTTGCTATACCCGCTGTAATACGAGGTACTGTCTTCGAACATGTTTTGTCGTTCGGTGCGTTGCAAAACGTCTCGATTACTGTTGTTGTAACTGACATCTCCGCCGACTCGGAACGCATCTCCCTTACCGACATTGAAGTTTACTCCTACGTTGTGACTGGTGTTGATACCGTTCATGCCCCCGAATCGGCGAAACCGGCTTCCGCCCATATCGGTGAATCCCATATTGTTCGTGTTGTTCGAACCTGCAAGGATAGTCACTTGGTTGTCACCGAAGAAATGGTTGAGCATAGCCCCGGCCTCATATCGTCCGTCCAGACCGTATCCGCCTGTTACGTTACCGAACCAACCGTGTTTCATACCTTCTTTTATAGTCAGGTTGATAACGGTTTCCTCCTCCCCGTCATCGACTCCGGTCAAGCGGGCTAGGTCCGATTTTCGGTCTACGACTTGCAGCTTTTCGATGATGTCCACGGGCAGGTTTTTGGTAGCCACTTTGGGGTCGTCCGAGAAGAACTCTTTACCGTCCACCAATATTTTGGTAATCTCCTTTCCCGCATGGGTTATTTTTCCCTCGCTATCCACCTCGACGCCCGGCAGTTTTTTCAACAAATCCTCGACGACAGAATTGGGCTGTGTTTTATAAGAGTCGGCATTAAACTCCACCGTGTCTTCTTTAACTACCACTTCGGGAGCTTTACCCACAACTACGGCTTCCTGCAACAATACATCGTTGCTACCCAATAGAATATCTCCCAAATTTCTTCGAGGCTGCCCTTTCGATAGCTGCACGGGTTCGTATGCGGTTCTATATCCCAAGAATGAAAATGCGGCAATATAACTCCCCGCTTTCGGGACTTTCAGAGAAAATGTTCCGTTGTCTTTGCTGGAAATCCCCGTAACGAATGTGCTGTCTTTTGCCGATAACAACCGGATACTCACCTGTGGTAATGGCAGATTGTCGTTTTTGTCTTTAACGATACCCGAAATTGTAAATTGTGCCGCTACGCTCTGCGCGATGGTCGATAAAAAAATACACAGAAATAGGGCAATAAAACCTCTCTTATTCATCTTAAAAAAATCAATCTATTGATCACAACGTTTATAAGACCTTGACACCCCGCCAAAGTTTAAATGCCCACTCGCTTTTTTACATTTTTTAGGCTAATATTTAGAAGATGTTTTAAATTTATTCCGAGACAGATTGAGACCTATGTTTGAAGCAGATTTGAGTCCGAGATATGCAGTCAATAGCGGGCTATTGACAAAAATCAAGGGATTCAAGATGCGAGACAGGGGCTCAATATGGCCGGAACATACCTGCTTGCAATGATAATATTATTCTCAATAAATTTAAAACAGCTTCTTAAATCCGTGTCTTATTTTAGCGATAGAAATCGCTCTATGTATTCCGAACCTTTTCGGGCTATTTGTGTGGTGGCAGCGAAATACCAGCACATCGGTACGAAGCAGAAAAAGAATCGTTTTGCCGAATAGGCCAATACGTTTTGTATGGAATCCCATACGTAGTCCACGTGGTAAACGACGAGTCCGTAGAATACGATGCTCAGTACAATCATTCCCAATAAAGCGAGGTTGTCTTTCCTTTTAATCATGAACCAGATGTTCCCGAGAATAAAAATGGCGAATACCGAGAATGTCCAGCCATAATATATGGGATTGGTAAACAGGGACCAAAAGCCGTTTACGATCAATCCGGCTTTCTCCCCGTCCCAGAACAAGTGGGTAATAGCCATACCTTCGGTATATAAGCCACCGATTTTCATGTAAATAAACCAGATAATGGCCGGGAGTAGGGACAATCCGGTAAAGTACAATCCTTTTCGATAACTCTTGCGGCGTATGCAATCGATCAGCAATATCACACAAGCTGCGCCGATGAATACGATACCCTCGTTTCGACACCACATATTGGCGCCCAACAATAACGCGCCAGCATACAATTCGTCGTCGTTACGGCTGCGTAGCCAACTGGCGGTATAAGCGATACCCAGTCCTGCGAAAATGGCTTGCATGACGTTGGTGGTCGATAACGACGAGAATGCAAGCATTTCGGGAGCCATCATCATAAACAGAGTAGACAGTGCGGCGACGGTTTTCCCGGTATTTCGTCTCAAAATTCCGTAGAAAGCAATGACAAAGAACAAATACATCAACGCCGGTATCGACTTCGATGTTTCGGCTCCTAATATATAGACGTATGCATAGCTCATTTGTACGAAAGGAGCGTATGCTATGCTACCTCCGGCGCGGTGTATCGAGGGATTGTAATCGGCATCGAACAAGCTCATGCGCATATACGTGTGGTCTTGTGCCGCCACGAAACCTAAGGTGTCGAATGCCGCGAGGCTGTCCCGGTCGCTGGGAGGGAAAAACATGCATTTCGAGAAATTCATGTATTCGCAATAACCGATGAGTATGATGAGCAATACCCATACCAAGTTGGCTTGTTTCCAGTCATCGAGCATAGCCGAGGTGATACGGAAACTTTCGAATCCTCGGTAACGGGCTACGATAAACATCAATAGGGCGAATGTTACGGCTCCCGCCGATAAAACCGAAAAACTGGTCAGGGGAATATGCATTAAGTCGAGCAAAGCCATCACGACGGTTTGCAGCGTCATACCCAGAGGGAAAGACAATCCTATGCGTTCGGTCCACGAAAAACGTGTCCCGATGATTCCTGTTAATAAAAGACCCGACAAGCAAGTCAATATGATTCCTGATACTACTAACATGATGGTTACGGTTTTAGGTGCATGGGCAATACGGCATGAGGCGCTTTTTGTTCTACCTCATAGTCGAGGTATTCGTATCCGCGACCGTTGACGATAGCTACATGTGTGATTTTCTCGCTCCAAGGAGTTTTACCCAATTCCGATGGGATAATGACTCGGCGCGGATATAAGAACCGGATAGCCCATAGTTTGTTATAAGGTTCGCCCGAGAATATACGTTCTTCTCCTTCGGGGTAAAAAGCCTCTTTTCCCGGTAACAAGATAACGGCGTTTTCGGGAGTGTTCTCTTTCACGTACCGCAGATACACATGAGAAAGTCCCAGCTTCATTTCAAAGCGGTTGTCTGTCGTCGTACGGGAGTAATGACGTATGGTCTCCAAGTTTTTTTGAAGCATGTTGTATGCCCAGTTGTAACCCGGTTGTACGTCGAGGACGAATTTGTTTAGCAGAAACAGGACGATGACAACGGCAAAAATGTTCTTTGCGACCCACGAAAAAGAGATTCCCTCTTTTTGAGGCGTTGCAGTACCCTTCTTGGTGGAAGGTGTGTTTTTTTTGCTTGTGGTGCTATTTTTCATGATTCGGGTATTTTCCAGAAACGATATTTCAACAGCGTGCCTATCGCTTTCAAACCGTCGCTCAGACGCAGTTTTTTCCCCTCTTCGATAGAGCGGGGATAATAACGAATGGGCACTTCTTTGATTTTGTAGCCCAGTCTCGAAACTTTTGCCGTCACTTCGGGACAAAATTCGAATCCCTCGCAGTCGAGAGGAATCGATTTCAGCAAATCGGCGGTGAACATTTTGTAACAAGTGGGCTCGTCGGTGATGTGCTGACGATAAAGAATGTTGGTCATTACCGATAAAAATTTCCCGCCCAGTTGATAACTGAAATAAGTATGTGAATTTTCCTCTGCTAAAAATCGGGAGCCATATACCACATGGTATTCGCCCGATAAAAGAAAAGGAAGCATTTTCTTGAAATCGTTCGGATCGAGTTCGAGGTCGGCATCCTGCATGACGATATAATCGCCCGTTACGGCTCGTATGCCCGTGCGGACGGCCATGCCTTTCCCATAATTCCTTTCGTGCTTCAAGTAAACGATAGGAGCGTCGGCATGGCGGGCGATAAAATCTTCGACGATTTGTTCTGTCGAATCGGTCGAGCAGTCGTTCACCACGATCAACTCCCTTTCGATGCCGGTCCCTAGATCGGCATCGAGTACCCGTTGCAGCAGTTTTGCAATAGTCTTTTCCTCGTTATATGCGGGAATGATAATCGATAAAGTGTGCACGGCTTCGCCCATAATTCGCTATCGGTAAAAATAAGATAAACGAAAATGACGGCTTGGCCGTCTTTTGATGTGACGATAAGCCTATTTTCGCAATCCGTGCAAAAATATTATAATAATTTTGCCTGTGCAAGATTTTATTTCGAAAGAATCGGAAACAAGTGCTTTCATAGAGGCGAAGGCCGTGGCATTGATTTATTGCCTTATAAAGAAGAACGATATATTTCATCTTTCTGAAATGAGAAAACAAGAATTACATTATCCTCCTCCCCTGTGTTTTGCTGTGCAAAATATAGGGTGTCACGCAGTGACGGAGGGGTTGGAAAATACCGACAGTGGAGGTGACAGAGTCAGGACTCCTCTCCCCCTGCTCATCGTAGATGTGATAGGGGGAGTGCCCGTAGGGCGAGGGGATTAAATTTTAGAAACAAAAAAATTCTAATCTTATCTTTTCAACCTCTCTCCTCGGAACTGTCGTTTCTTCGGTGTCTCCCCTATATTACTAACGTAACACAGGGGAGAAGGTTGTAGTGCTTTATCTCGTTGTATAAAAAATCGTCAGATTGTAGAAATAAGAAATGTGTCCCCTTCCTCCTCCCCTGTGTTTTGCTATGTAAAATATAGGGGAGGTGTCACGCAGGGCGAGGGGTTAGAAAATACCGACAGTGGAGGTGACAGAAGTCAGGACTCCTCTCCCTCTGCTCATCGCAGATGTGATAGGAGAGGTGACTTGTAGAGCCGGTGAGGTTAAAGAAACAGGGAAGAGGTGTAAAATTTATCCTTGTGTCGAAATGGGAATTACCATTTTAATCTTTTCTCCTTGTTGTATTGTGGCATTGCTGGATATTTCATACTCCTTCCTTAGAATAGCGAGGGATTGGAATGACATCATTGGTGTGGTATTTAAAACCTCCTCCCTGCCGTGTCCCGTAGCCTTACGGGGTGTTTTGCCATGCAAAATATAGGGGAGGTGTCACGCAGTGACGGAGGGGTTGGAAAATACTGGCAGTGGAGGTGGCAGAAGTCAGGACTCCTCTCCCTCTGCTCATCGCAGATGAGATAGGGGAGTGCCCGTAGGGCGAGAGGGTTAAAGAAATACCCGCAGAAGAAACAGAGACGGGTACTAACCTTTTTGGGGGCTCCGAAAGAAATATAAAGAACGAGTACAATCGATAGCTATTCCCCGGGAAAATGCTCTTTGTCGGATTGGTTGGAAACTTTTTAAGCTCCTGTTTCTGCTATCTTTGTATTTGTGTTATCTTTGCAGCCGTAAACTGCTCGGTTCTGTCCGGGCTCAATATGTGAAGCATGAAAGATTTTTTTTCCATACTCCGGCGATTTGTGCCCCCCTATAAATATTACCTTGCCCTCAATATCTTTTTCAATATTTTGGCGTCGGTCTTGACGCTTTTCTCGTTTGCCCTTATCATTCCTATATTGGAAATATTGTTCAAGCTCAAACAGGCTTCTTATACTTTTATGGAATGGGGGTCGGGTTCCATTAAAGATGTGGTGATAAATAATTTCTATTATTACATTACAACGATAATCGATGAAAAAGGAGCCGGTTTCGCCCTGTTGATATTGGGCGTTTTTTTAATGGTGATGACCTTTTTCAAGACGGCCGCTACCTATTTGAGCTCCTATTTCATGATACCGCTTCGGTCGGGAATCGTGCGCGATATTCGCAATTATGTGTATGAAAAAGTAGTAAGTTTGCCTATCGGTTTTTTCACCAGTGAGAAGAAAGGCGATGTCATGGCCCGTATGTCGGGAGATGTAGGGGAGATAGAAAATTCGATAATGGCATCGCTCGATATGATGTTCAAGAATCCCATTATGATTATTGTCTGTTTGGCGACCATGTTCGCCATTAGTTGGCAACTTACTCTTTTTGTCTTGATTCTGCTTCCTACGGCAGGATACATTATGGGACAAGTCGGTAAGAAACTGAAACGTCGTTCTCTCGAAGGGCAGAATCAATGGGGATTGTTGATGTCTATCATAGAGGAGACTTTGGGCGGGTTGCGCATTGTCAAGGCCTTCAATGCCGAGGATAAAATGATAAAATGGTTTCACGACGATAACAATCGTTTTTATCGTATATCCAATCGAATCAACCGCCGGCAGTCGTTGGCGCATCCCATGAGCGAATTTTTAGGCACGTGTACCATTTGTATCGTCCTTTGGTATGGAGGCTCGCTCATCTTGTCGGGAACGAGCAGTATCGATGCCGCTTCGTTCATTTACTATCTGGTTATTTTTTACAGCATTATCAATCCGGCGAAAGATTTGTCCAAAGCTGCTTACTCCATACAGAAAGGGTTAGCCTCTATGGTGAGGGTCGATCTCATTCTGTCGGCGGTGAATCCCATACAAGACCCGAAGAATCCGGTAGAATTGAAGGAAATGAAAGAGGGGATAGAATATCGGGGAGTCTCTTTCCGGTATAGTACCGAAAATGTCGTGAAGCACGTCGACCTTTCCATTAAAAAGGGACAGACGGTCGCTCTCGTAGGGCAGTCCGGTTCCGGAAAATCTACGATGGCCGACCTTTTACCACGCTTTTACGATGTGAATGAAGGGGGAATTTATATTGACGGAATCAATATCAAAGATTTCAGAGTGCACGATTTGCGGGGATTGATGGGAAATGTCAATCAAGAAGCCATTCTCTTTAACGATTCTTTCTACAACAATATAACCTTCGGGGTGGAAAACGCAACGATGGAGCAAGTCATCGAAGCGGCAAAAATCGCCAATGCGCACGATTTCATCATGGCGACCGAACAAGGATACGATACCTGCATTGGCGACCGGGGAAGCCGTCTTTCGGGCGGGCAGCGACAACGTGTGAGCATAGCCCGTGCTATCTTGAAAAACCCTCCTATACTTATTCTCGACGAAGCGACCTCGGCTCTCGATACCGAGTCGGAACGGCTGGTACAGGAGGCTTTGGAGAATCTTATGCGTAATCGCACTACGCTGGTAATAGCTCACCGTCTTTCCACGATAAAAGATGCCGATTTAATTTGCGTCATGCACGAAGGCGAAATTGTGGAACGGGGTCGTCATGACGAATTGATAAAACTCGACCGTTATTATAAACGCTTGGTCGATATGCAGAAATTCTGAAACGTTCCGGAAAAGATATGCCGAAGAGACTCCCTTTTTTTGTAACCTCTTCGGCATCACTCTTTTCGAGATTAATCGATTACCTTTTTGTATGTCCCTTCCGGTAAAGCCGTTTTATCCATAATATTCTGTTGTGGAGAGTCTTGTCGTTTTGTAATACAGGGCAAGTAGAAATTGTGCGTGGGTGGATATGGAACTCGTATGGCTTGTCGTTGATAAAATAAATTCCACAGAAAACTTTTTTTGATTTTTATTCAAAATCTTTATTAAGATTGGCTTTTGAAAAATAATAGCAATATTTATATATTATTATAATGATAAAACTTTCGTTTTCTTTCTTGTATATTAATATTACGCAATTATATACAATCCTAACCAAATTCCGTATTTAGGTCGGGGAGTCTAT
>ERZ773228.3110-NODE-3110-length-14058-cov-3.493680_pt1 | contig 14058 bp, 15 predicted proteins | sample MGYA00580524_ERZ773228 | MGnify/ENA primary metagenome ERZ773228 (study PRJEB29015, sample SAMEA2737768) | human gut metagenome | biome: human gut; feature: human-associated habitat; material: faeces | place: China | collected 2012 ...
TGTTGGTTGTTCGGTAATATCGCTTTCTCGGTCTTGTGAAGTATTCACGCATGAATTTCACCTGTTTCTCCAAGAACACGCCGTTTTTCTTGTATATGCCGCAGAGTATCGCAGGGGCGGCGACCGCCCCCATTGCGAAGATCGCTCCCAACATTCCGATAGACGCTCTTGTGAGAAAATATACAGGCGCACCCAAAACAAGACCGATGCCGAAGCAGATCACCTGACGTTTCGTAAAGCCCATGATGAACTTTTCCTTTATGTCGTTCAAGTCCTTTGGGATAGGAACGTAATGTGCCATTTTTGACCTCCGATCTTGTTTTAGTGCGCGTTGAACACGCTTTTGCTGATAGCTCCGGTACGGAGAATCGTGAAGATAAGTGCCGCAGTATAGCCAAGAAGCAGTCCCATTTGCAGGATAACGCCGTCTGTACTTGCGTTCAGAGCGACGATCGCATTGCTGAACAGCGTCTTGAAAATACCGAGTGCCACCACGATAAAGAAGCCCTGGAATGAAAGAGCCAAGAGCTGCTTTATCCAGTTCTTACCGATGCTTGCCCATTCGCCTGAATCCATCATTGTAGCCATAGGGATAGGAGCGATTGATAAGTACATGAACACCTCAATAATTCTTGAAGCCAGTGTAATTACAATAGCCACTATCAGTATCAGCACCCCAAGATGAACAATCAGGGAAATAAACCATACCGTCATCAGCTCACCCAAGCTCAGACCGCTGAGTGCCGACGGATTGATCGAGAGCGTGGAGGACAGATAATCTCCGGTCCCGAATAGTGTGGCAAGCCCGTTGGAGCATACCGTTGTGCCAAACGAAAATAGTGCCGAAGCGATGTAATATGTATTGGCGACCAGTATTACACCGCACAAGGCTTTGATGATCCATTTGATAAAGATAGAATCATCGAAATCCTTGAAATTGTTTCCCCGCAGTACCATCTGTATCAGTTCATTGAGCAGTATAACTGTCAGAATGAAACCGCCGATCGGTACTACGACATTGTTGCAAAGCGTTTCGATAGTTGTCCAGATCGTTGTTCCGCCCGAACCTCCGCCTGTAAATTGCGAGGGGTGCTGCGTGATAAAATCATTGACGAGTCCGCCGCTGCCGCCGGTTCCCGTTGTCTGCGAGAAGGTATCGGTCAGGAGGTCGGAAATGCCGTCAAACTGAGATTGGATTCCGTCCTTGAATAAGTCTTTACACCAATCCTCTAAAGCATCTATCGCATCGCTGATTACTCCCATTTATTCATCACCTCCAATCGTGGGAGTGACTAAAGGTCTGTCATATTTGACAAGCTGCCGAAGCTCCAGTTTGGAGGGCAGAAGATCACGGCAGAAATAAGCAGAGCCGAAGTGATTGCCCTTAGTGGTACATTCCATGTTCTGCCTTGTATGATAGTCCACACGGCTGTCAAAGGAGAGCATCTGAATTTCGTTATTGAAAATCTTGTATCTCGCCTTGCCTTGAATACTATTTACGGGAAGGAGCAGAGCAAAGGGCTTCTGAAAAGAAAAAGCACGTTTCAGGACTTCATTCTTCTTTGAAAATGGGGGATTGCTTACAAGAATATCCCATTTGTCAGGCTCAAAAGAAAAGAAATCCTGTCCCTCACGCAGACTGCTTCGGATCACATCATAACCATTCTCCGAAAGATACTGATAAAAGGCGCTCCAATTCTCATCGAAAGGACACCATATTCTTTTATCTTTCGGCAGAAACTCCGTCAGCGGTTCTACCGCATAAAATGGTGTGTAGACCTCATCTCCTGCACTTGTTCGGTTCGCTGTCAGATAACCGATATTTATTCCCATTCCGTCATATCGCTCATTTACCCACCACAGCCCACCGCATGAGCGACCTTTCATAATTCTATATATCGGCTTGATTTTGTATAACGTTCAGCCATTATTCACGCTTGTCTCCGTTTCTGAATTTTCGTTATTCAGATCACATCGCACCCGTCATCATAGTTTCAAGTACGGGAACGAGAACGATAGCAAGGAGAATAAGTCCAAGACCAGCCATAAGATGCTTCATACCCTGGCTCTTACGTTTAGGCGCATAGAGAAGGTTTTTAGAATTTAGATTGACAGATATGGCAAGCTATATAGATGTTTGCAAAAGCCGTTTTGTATAACATATATTCAATTCACCTCGATTTAATAATTCCCTTGACAAAATGATTTCACTATGGTATAATTGTAATATATTCAGTATAATCTACGGTAGGTTATAACTAAGCATAATATAAAATTTGGAGGAAAATATGAAATCACTAACAAAACGTTTTGTGTCAAGTGTGCTGAGCGTAGCAATGGCGATTAGCACCGTACCTATCGTTTCAGCCCATGCAGAGGAAAGCACAGATCCGTATCCGTATACGATGTTTGCCTCATCATTTGATGATGGTGCATTACCGTTAATGCAGGCAATTTCTGTGTGAACGGAAATGTAGCTGCAAATGGCACTATTGTCTCAAGCGGTAATATGAATATCAACGGGACGAGGACAGAGAATGCCGATGAGAATATGATCTTCATCTTTGATAAAATAGATACTCAGTATTTTTCAGCTTCCAATGTTGATGAACACGATGAGGACTATACTCTCGATGAGTTAAATATCAACATCAATGTGCCTACTGAGGTACAGGGTGAAGCTACTCTGACCGGAAACATTAATATCAACAATGCTTTAAAAGCTCTGGAAGATGTCAACCTTTATGGAGAAGTAAAAAACACCAACGACTCGGTGATTTTCTCTAAATATGGAGATATTGTAATTGACAGCCAGAACGTCAACCTTAATGGTCTTGTATATGCTCCGTTTGGTAACGTGACCATAAATGCTCAGAATCTTAACCTTAATAATGTGGTTATTATAGCTGAGAGTATTGATCTGACCTGCCCGAATGTTAATGCAAACAACAGCAGTAATGCAAGTTCGTTTGTGGGGACTACATCTGAGCCGTTGGATATTCCCTACGATGAATGGCAATATATGAAAGACGAAAACGGAAATGATTTCCCGGATTTCATAGAAGATTTTAACAACTGGAATTTACTCAAGGACATAGACAGTGATAGGCTTCCAGATTGTATAGAAGAATCAATTAATTCAAATCCTAATGTTAAGGACACAGATGGCGATAATCTTGATGATTACTATGAGGTGATGGTAACCTTTACCAATCCTGCTAATGTTGATACAGACAACAATCTAATTGATGATTGTAATGAGGATTTTGATAATGACGGTCTTACTAATTTGCAGGAATATTTCTTAAATACATCACCATGGCATTCTGATTCAGATAATGATATGTTAAATGACGGAGTTGAGGTTAATACATATAATACTAACCCTCTTGAGCCTGATTCTGACTTTGACGGAATAAATGATGCAGATGAAATCAGTCTTGGCATTCTTCCAAACAATCCTGATACTGATGGAAACGGAATATTGGATGGTGATGAATATTACATAGGCTCTGTTGAGCAGGAACTAATTTCTAATGACCCTAAAGTTTCCGCAATAACAAGTGTTCATGTTGAGTTAGATTGCAAAGGATATGCTGAAAACTGTGTGAGAATTGAAAACACCTATAACATTGATGTAATGTCAAGTGATGTCGTTGGAATTGTTGGTGTTCCAGTAAATATAACATCAAGTGCAAAGTTCAACACAGCCACTATAACATTCACCTATGATGATACTTTGCTTAATAATACCGCCGAGGAAGATTTGGTTATTTTATGGTATGACAGAGATAACAAACAATATGTTCCATTGGAAGAAAGTGTAGTAGATACTGTTAATAATACCGTAAGCTGCACAACTACCCATTTTTCAACATATCTTGTTATTGACAGAAAAATATGGTTGGATTCATGGAGAGAGCAAATCGAATATCGTCACCTGCCAGGTGTTATAGAAACAGCATATAATATAGGATTTGTTGTCGATGTTTCAAGTAGTATGAATAGTGAAAGACTCGGCAATGCCAAGACTGCTCTTAATACCTTTATCGATGCAATGTATGAGTGCGATGATGCTACTTTGGTATCATTCAACTCAACAGGAAATGTTGTAGAAAACTTTGGTACTTCAAAAAGCAATTTAAAGTCAGCAGTGTCAAGTCTTAGCGCATCAGGTGGAACAAGTACTAATAGTGGATTGAGAGCCGCAATCAATGAAATGTCACCTTATCTGTCATCAGATGAAAAGAACATAATCATTCTAATATGTGATGGCGATGTTGAGAATAATGACACCACAAAGGAACTTCTGCAAATTGCTAAGAATGAAGAAAAACCGATTAACATCTATACATTAAACGTTTGTAACGCTGATTCTGCGGCATTGGAATCAATAGCGGCTCAAACAGGTGGAGTATCTTATAAAGCTACAACTGCGGCAGACATTGCATCAGTAATGGCGACGTTACAGCAGAGTACAGTATCTTCCATTGATATGACTGACTCTGACGGAGATGGTTTATACGATGTTTATGAGACGCAGGGAATAAGATACCAAAACGGCAAGATTTACAAAACAGATCCATATAACGCCGATACAGACGGTGATGGAATAAGTGACTTCGATGAAGTTGGTGGTGCTCCAATAGCTAAGGTCGTTGAATTTTTCCAGTCCGAGTATTCGTGTGTGCTTTGCAATGTTAATACTAACCCTACTACAGTTGATACTGATGAAGATGGGTATACCGATGATATTGATCCTGAACCATATGATAAGACAATGATAAAGGATTTTGGCACTGATAGTTATCTTAGTGATGTTTTGTTAGAAGCACAGAATAATACAAGCTTATACGACTATTCTATTTCAACACTTTTAGGTGATTATGCATTCTATGCAATTCATCACAAAAAGTTAGAAGCTGAATATGCAATAGATATTATGATGAATGATGTAAACAGTTGCCCATATACATATCTTGTTTCCGATAGCAATTGGCTGAAATTCTGCGATTATTTTAATGATTGCGTAGCATCATATGGCAGTATGTATAGAGAACTTCACTATTTCAGATTAAAACTGAACAGAACACCTGCCAGCTTTGCCGATTTAGTTGCTGACACTGATCATTGGCGTATTTATCCCAAAATTAATACCAGATATCATATGAACAACAATGCAGATAATAATAACCAATATTACTCGCAATACATCAGTTCTAATTCAAATTATCCAAGTTATTCTACATATAGTAATGAATATAATATGAAATTTGTAGATATATACGGTTTGAATGAAGTCGTTGTAACCCCTGATAAAGATCTTAGTGGAATGAGTAATGATGATATATATGAATATCTTACTGATGCATCTCATTGGCAGATATTAACTGCTGATTACAACAAAGCACAGAATGATACGAATTTTAAATACGATCCTGTTAATGTAGGAACATACAATTACGTTGCTTATGATAAATCTATCGATTTTGTAGAGCTTGACGGTATAACCAAAAGAAAAACAGAAAGTTCTGATCATAAAAAATATGATGTTAGTCCATATTTGGGAGGAAATGATGATTATAGTAACTGGGGTAATGTTCCAGGATTAATATATGACAACACAAGCACAGCTAAAGAACGTAATGGTAATTTATATAATGCAACTATCAATAGAGATAATGCTGATACTATATACCCATTTTGGGAAGGTGTTTTTTAAATGAAGAATATTCTTTATCAAAAAATGATCTTCATTATAGTATTGATTATATACTTAATATTTTTTGTACTAACTATTCCTACTTATGTTTCACTAAAAGTAATGTCGTTTTCCGATGAACCATTTTACAATTTGTGTAGCTATATATTTTCAGCAATCAATAAAAGTGAAATTATTTATAACTTTTTTTGGCATTGGGTAAATAAAATTTCAGAATGGACATTGGTAACATCTTTTGTTGTAAATATCGCTAATATGGTATTCGGATTCATAAATTTCAAGAAAAAGTGGTGGTACTACGTTATTCTTCTTATAAGCATTTTGCTTTCTGTAATACTTATAGATTGTTGGTGGATGCTTTACACGGCAGAGTAAATGTCATATAGAGCTGTTAAAAAAATGGCAAATGGGCTTTGGAGTGATATATTATGAATGGCAAAAAAAGAATCGGTTTCATTTTAGTCTTTAGTCTATTTGCCACTTATTTTTTGTTTTGTTTACCAACCTATATAAGTTCAAAGTATCTCAGCTCTCCCTATGCATCTTTTTCATTTTTATGGGAAAAGCTATTTCTGTTTTTATTCAGGATAGATAAAATTGGTAGTTTTCCAAATTTTGCTAAAACATTTTCATATCACATTATACATAAAGTTCCAGTATGGTCAATCCCTATAACAATAATTACTAATACAATCAATATGATTTTCGGATTTAAGATATTAAGAAAGAGATGGTGGTATTACTTAATCCTGTTTTTATCAATTTTATTAACAGTTGTTCTTATTGATTGTTATAGACTTGAATCAAGCCCAGAATAAATATAGCATAGCACCATTATACCTTAGTCTATCGGTACACTCCTATTCCGTTCCGCACAAGTCCAAATCGGAATTTTGGTGTATACCACAATCAGCAGACACCCTTATGACATACAAGAAATATGCAGGCTTTCAGAAACGGCTCTAAAATCGTTTCTGAGAGCCTGATATTTTTAGCGGTTAGTTTTCAGCTCTGCAAAGCACGGACGGCTCTGAGGGCTTTCCCGTTCCGCTGAGAGCGTGTCAGGCGGAAGTCTGCTCAGTGATGCCGTGGCTGACTTCATACTCATGCACTCGGCGGTAAAAGGTATTTGAGGTGATACCCATTTTCCGCATAAAATCCCTGCCTGTGATGTGCTTGGCTCTCCATTCCCCATAGAGCGTTTCAAATTTCGTCCAGTCGATAGGGATAGGCTTTCGCCCTGTGTACTTGCCCTGTGCCTTAGCGATCTCGATGCCCTCATGCTGACGGAGTTTGAGCTGTTCACGCTCCAACTGCGAGAGGGCAGCAAACACGGTCAACATAAATTTGCCCGTAGGTGTATCGGTGTCGATGCTCTCTTTGTTACTGACGAGGGTAACGCCCTTTGCGTTGAGCTGGTCGATGATGTTCAGCAAATCCCTTGTGGAGCGCCCCAAACGGCTGATACTCTCCACATAGAGCGTATCGCCCTCACGAACATAGTCAAGCATTGCCTTGAGCTGAGGGCGGTCTGCGGTCTTGCCTGACAGCTTCTCGGAGAAGATGCGGTCAACATGATAGCCCGACATGATCTCCTGCTGTCTTGCGGTTTCCTGATGCTCCGTGGAAACACGGATATATCCGATCTTACTCATAAAAATCTTCCTTTCATTATTCCAAATAAGTGTTTTTCTTTCTCTGCTGAGAATGTAACTTCTGATCGCTACGCTCTCGCTGGCGCTTGTTGATGTTGCTCATATGGATACTTCTAATTCTTGTGATATAAGGGCGCACACCACGGGACTTAGACAGAAAGATTGCATTTTCATCTTCAAGCTCTTTCAGCTTTTTCTTCATACGTTTCAGCCTATCCTGCAAGTCTTTCAGCGTAGAAGTATTGCCCTCTTTGGTCTTAAACTCATCAAGGTGCTTTTTAATATAGCTGACTGCGGTATCGTAATCATACAGCTCATCGTGATGTTTCTTATCATAGCGAGATTTAGACCAGCCCGACTTGCCGTCAGATTCCGCTTTGATAGGTTTCAGGCGGTCACGTCGCTGAATGCTGTCAATAAGTGTTTCAACTCGCTTGATACGAGACTTTTTATACTCAATCTCGTCCCCGTGGTCTTGTGGGTGCTTTTCGTGGACACCAATAGACAGGAAGTAGGAAAGGTCTTTATATGATGTAAAGCCGATTTCCTTAAGCTCTGCAATTATCGAATCGCACTTGCCAATATAATTCCGTAAGCCCTCCCACGGATCGACTTCAATTTCTTTCTTTTCAGACGGCTTTTCTATCGGCTCTGCTGTTGCAATAGGCTCGTCCTGCGGTGATGTACCCGACAAAAATTCTTCTGCGGTAGTAACGGTTCTATCATCAGGCTCGGCAGCGGTGGTCGGTATCGGTTCAATCCCTCTTTTACGCATAGCATTGAGCAAAGCGTTATAAACAACTCCGCCACGCTCAAACGGTGCCGCTTTCGGCTCGGTCTTGGATACTGCGGTAATGGTCGGCTTAGGCTCTGCGATAGGCTCGATCTTAGGTGCTGTGACGGTGGGTGCAGGCTCGGCATTTGCTTTACGCATATTTTCCTCTGCTGTCTTATAGATAAGCTCGATCTGCTCGGCTATGGCATCAGCGGTATAATATTCTCCCAAAGTCTCGCCCCTGACAAATCGTTGTTGACCTTCCAAACGGAATTTGATCTTGTACTTGTGGGTAGGCTCATAGACAACCTCGATGCCCTTTTTCTTACACCTACGCAGGAAGTCCTCAAAGCTGAAACTTTTCATAATTGCCTTTGCAAGTTTATGGCGGAGCTTTTCTTTCCACGACTTGCCCTCATTCTGCATATCACGCTCATAATGAGAAATCCCCATACCCTTTTCAGGCTCGGCAATAACAGACAGCTTGTGTTCCTTGCATATCTCATCTGAGATTTCTCTCAACTTCGCCCACGCTCTTTCACGTCTGCCACCTTGATTTTCTTCGTAGGTAAAGCTCAGACCGTTATAGGCATTGATATTATTAAAAATTATGTGCGTGTGCAGATGGTCATGGTCGCTGTGGACGGCAAGCACATATTGGTATCTGCCTTTCAAAAACCTGTCGCATAATTCCTCACTTACGGCAAGAGCATCTTCGGGAGTAATTTCATCGGGCTTGAACGATTGGATTATGTGGTAGGCTAAAATGGTAGCTCGTCCTGTTCCTCGCTTTCGGACGGTGTTGAAATCCTCTGCTGCCCCTCTGCTGTCGTCCCGGCACAAATAAGATGAGACATATACTCCGTTGACGGTCTTATCTCCGTCAATGATGTAGGCGATTGAGCCGCTGAGATTGCTCTTGATCGAATGGATAGAAGTAACTGCCAAATCTGATTAACACCTCTCTTTATCTCGGTCATATCTTCGGCATAAATATTCCCTGTGCTGTGCAGGCGGACGGCTATCTGATTGATGTTTCTGCCGATTGCTTTAAGCTCACGGTTTGTCTCGGATAAATCAACAGGCTGATTTATGGTTGGTACTCTCGCTTTCACGCAGTCCCGAACATACTCCGACTTCTTCTTGTAGCCGTACTGTTCGCACTTGTCCTCGATGTCCCGATATTCACGCTCCGTAAAGCGAATATTCAGCGTTCTGGTGCGGTTGCTCCGCTGTCCGTCAAGGTACTTGCGTTCCTCGTCTGTAAGCTCGTTATCGGGCTTGTCAGCAAGGGCTTTGTCAAGCTCGGATTTTAGCTGACGGTCAAGAGCATAATTGATAGTACCCTCGTAGGTCATTCCCGTTGTCTCGGCAGTAAATATCTTTGGCGGTCTGCCCCTCTTTCTCTTTTCGTTCTCCATAGTAGAAGTCTCCTTTATCAGTATTTCTATTATTTTATCGGCGATAAGCCGATATTTTTTGACCGCTGTGCGGTCATTCACGGGGCTTGGGGTGTCCCCAACAAGCTTGTTATTTATGTCCGCTTTGCGGCACAAATAACAATGCTTGCTTATTTTCCTGCGCTTATGCGCTGTTATTTCGTCTGACCGCATTCTTGTCGGGCAGACTTCCGCTGTTCCGTCAGCGGATTTGGAGCTATGCGACATCACGGCTGTCCTCGCAAGAGCAGTCCGCCCTCCTCCCGAATGTCGATACACTTATCGTTACATTCGGGCTTCATAGCGGTGCTTAGAAAAATAACCCTCTATATTACAACCGAGAATTTTTGAAAAATCACCATAAAAATCGAGAAAGTTTACACTTTCTTAATATGAGTTCTCCCTATTGCACAAGTCTCCACTTAGATTTCTATGAATATTGCGAATGGGTGGTTGCTTTTTCGGGGACGGTGTGTTATAATAATTCTATTGAGGGTAGGCACTCGTCTTGCCCTACAAATCATAAGCTGTTGAGGAGATGGAATAAAATGAAAAAGCAATTGAAATTTAGGAAAAGAGTTTTTGTCCTGATTGCTTTTGTAGTAATTCTTATTTTTATAGTTTATTCATCATTAATTTTCAGAACAGCAAATCCACAAAATTCATTTCGTATATGGAAGAACGTTGTTATAAACAGTAATAGTATCTATGAAATAAAAGAAGGTCATTACAATGGTGGATGTATGGATGATTCCAACATAGGATATGTTTTTTCGAGTTATGATAATTCAACCGCAGATGCAATGGATAAAATAGGTTTTCATGACATTGGTCATAAGTATTCAAATGGAAATAAAACTCAAACCGAATACTGCACTTCTGAATTTGGAGAACACGCAATAATCAAATCAACATATCCATATTTGGGTGGCTATGTTCTAAAATACGAAGTTATAGGTGAGGCATAAACAACTCATTTTCAAGTATACAAGTTATTATTCTTCTAAGCTGTGGAGCGTTCTGCTCCGCAGTTTTTTATTTTCTATGCGCAATGCAAAAATGAAAAACTCCAGCGCAACAGAAAGTTTGAGCGCAATACGAATGGACGGAAACGGCGCAACTATGCTATAATATTATTATCGGGTATAAGCCTGAAATTTGGAAAGAACGGTGGTGATGATATGCCTAAGACAAAGCCCACATACGCTGAAAGTCTTGCAAGGATTTCAAGTGCTGATGATGCTATCAAGCAGGCTCTCGCCAAAAAGCGACAGCTTATCGAGCAGAGCAAGGTCATTGCTTACGATGAGATTGCCCAACTTTACGATGCTGAGGGACAGGAGCTTATTGATGCGGTCACGCAGGAGCATACTCTAATCGGCAAGCTGACCGCAAGCGGAATGACCTATGAGCAGATCGCAGAGCTGGCTGACGGCAGTCCTAACAATGGCGTAGGCGAACAGCTTACGTTTGAAAGTGAAAAACGTAATCCCTATGAGGATTGAAATATATCCGACAACCACAATGGGGTAAGAGATAGAATGCGATGCCCCACTCTATAAGCGTAGAGATAGAAAGCTAAAGGAGAGAAATTCGCTATGAATGAGAAAACAACGGTGTCCGAATACAAGATCGGGCATACTACCTACATCGTGAAAACAACCTTGAATCCTGCTTTTCAGGAGAGCCTTTCGGATATTCTGAAACGGCTTGTGACGAGGGACTGTGAAAAATTCCTCGGTGAAACCAGACAAGGAACTGAAAAGCAGGCTGTGTAATTTTTGTAATTACGGCGCATTGAATTTTCGGATTCGATGCGCTATAATGGTATCATAGCTTGCTGTATCTGTCGGAAAGTGAGGTCAATATGAAAGACAAGATTACAGCATTATACTGCCGTCTGTCGCAGGACGATATGATCGACGGCGAGAGCAACAGTATCACAAATCAGAAAGCAATCCTCATGAAGTACGCTGAGGATAACGGTTTTCCGAATCCGACTTACTTCGTGGACGATGGCATCAGCGGAACGACTTTCGATAGAGACGGATTCAAGGCAATGATGAAAGAGGTCGAGAACGGCAATGTCGGTACTGTCATCACAAAAGATCTGAGCCGTCTTGGTCGTGATTATCTGAGGACTGGCGAATATATCGAGATCATTTTTCCCGACTATGATGTGCGTTACATTGCGATCAATGACAATGTGGATACCGCAAAGTCTGAGAACGAACTGCTTGCCTTCAAGAATATCTTTAACGACTGGTACGCCCGTGACTGCTCAAAGAAAATCCGTGCAGTATTCAAGGCGAAAGGTCAGGCAGGAAAGCACCTTTGTCCGCCTGTTTACGGCTACAAGAAGTCTGATGCCGATAAAAACCTGTGGGTGATTGATGAGCCTGCTGCCGAGGTTGTCCGCAAGATTTATAAGCTCTGCATTGACGGCTACGGTCCGGTGCAAATCGCCCGTATTCTCACGGAACAGGGTATTCCAACCCCGACTGCCTACGCACTGTCGCAAGGTCGTGACAACGGCAGACACAACGCAAGGCTGTACCGCTGGGGTGCGAACACCATTTGCCACATTCTTGAACGACTTGAATATTGCGGTCATACCGTCAATTTCAAGACACACATGAAGTCCTACAAAATCCATAAGATCGTTTACGATCCGCAGGAAGAATGGCAGATTTTTGAGAATACGCAGGAGCCTATCATCACGCAGCAGGAGTTTGACTTGGTGCAGGAACTTCGCAAGCATAAGCGCAGACCGCAGAAAAGCGATGTGGTCAACCCGTTTTCGGGTATGGTCTACTGTGCTGACTGCGGAGAAAAGATGTATCTGAGCCGCCGCAAGAACGAGCGTCCCGAACAGGAACACATGAGATGCTCCACATACGCAAAGGAACAGGACAAATGCACTGTCCACTATATCCGCACCTGCGTTTTGCGTGAAATTGTTCTCGGTGAGCTGAACAAGCTTCTTGCAACGGTCAAGGCGGATGAGGACGAGTTTATCCAGGTCGCTATGAGCAACTCCGTTCTGAAACAGTCCTCTGAGCTGACAAAAGCAAAAAAGTCGCTGAAACAGGCGGAAAATCGTATCGCTGAACTCGACAAACTGTTCACACGGCTCTATGAGGATAATGTGTCGGGCAGGATTTCAGATGAGCGTTTCGATATGATGTCAAAGGGCTATGACGATGAACAGGCAAAGCTGAAAGTCACGGCTGCCGAGCTGACTGCCTATATCCAGAGTGCCGAGCAAAAGTCCTCCGATGTGACGGAGTTTGTCAAGCTGGTACGCAAGTATGAGCATATCACGGAGCTTACGCCTGAGATCATGCACGAATTTATCGAGAAGATCGTTGTTCACGAGCCTGACAAGAGCAGCGGAAAGCGTGTTCAGAAGATCGACATTTATTTCCGCTTTGATGTGGCGGTCGCAAGCATTGAAACGGAAACAGGAAAATATGGAAAAACGGCTGCATAACGGCTAAGTTGTGCAGCTAACATTAAAACCGAAAAAACTTCTATATGCACCCTGTATTTTCGCACCGGGGTTATCGTTTCCGTAACCCTCAAGCAGATTGACGATACCCCACACACCGACACCACCGCCGATGAGACAGATCACACTCTTGAGTACGGTACAGGCGGTAGAGATGAAAAATGCCGTATCGACCTCGCCCGTAGCGGCGAAAGCCTGAGTTGCACAGGTAGTTGCCATAACTCCTGCGATAGTGGCAAACATTGTTGCCTTCTTTGCGAAGCGGCTGCCCTTAGCAAGCCACTTGTGCTTAGGCTCGTTTGTTGTCTTTGCGGCACTCACCGCAGAAATGTTCATAGTTTCCATAGGTAAAAATTCTCCCTCAAATAAAATAAATTCGTCCGTTCAGCGTCACCCGATTATTTCTGTATTTTCGGATTCTTAGCTGTCTGCCGTATCTCCGTATATATCTGTATCAGAGTCGGCATAAAATTCAGCTTCTGCCAGAGCATTTTCTGTCGCATCGGCAGGATAGGTAACTTCCTTTACGGCGGCACTCGACTTATCTATCACCCACTGGCTCACCTGAGTTTTCGGAGAAACGTTTGAAATCATCGCTCTTCTTTCACCAACGTACTTTTCAATGTCAAACTTTTTCTCTGGATCTGCATCAAGCAGCATGGGTTAATTCTTGTGTCGGGTAATATCAAATTTATCAGAGAAGAACAGACGCACTCCTCTAAGCTGTAATATACATTTACCGCCGTCCATTACGGCTAATTCGTCTTGCGATTTTAATTCCTTGCCGAGCTTCTGATAGTTCATTCCGTAGCTTTCGGCTTGTCCTCTGTTTGTCGAGGTATTGAAGTTGTCGATAGTTTCTTTACCAAGACTTTCGGAAATCTCTTTCAGCGTGGACTTCTCCTGACCGCCCAAAAACAGCATAGTATCACAGTTGCCTTCAATCGTATCTGCAT
>ERZ773228.3121-NODE-3121-length-14030-cov-2.993560_pt1 | contig 14030 bp, 15 predicted proteins | sample MGYA00580524_ERZ773228 | MGnify/ENA primary metagenome ERZ773228 (study PRJEB29015, sample SAMEA2737768) | human gut metagenome | biome: human gut; feature: human-associated habitat; material: faeces | place: China | collected 2012 ...
ACCAATCCATTTCAAATCCCATATCGTCATTCCCCAAATTAAATAAGGTGTTTGGTGTTGCCTGCCCGCTGATGTTTCTGAAAAATACGGAAAGCGTGGCATAACCGTGTGCGCAGAGTGGGCGGTGTTTGAGAATTTCCGGGATTGGGCGTTTGCGAATGGATACAAAGAAGGTCTCACAATAGAGCGTAAGGACGTAAATGGAAACTATTGCCCGGAAAACTGCACATGGATTCCACTTGCGGAACAAGCAAGGAACAGGAGAACAACCAGGTGGGTGGAGTATTGTGGCAGGAAAATGTCTCTTGCGGAAGCGGCTGAAATAGCTAGGCTTCCATACAAACAAGTTCACTTCCGCATTAAGCACGGGTGGAGCGTTGAAAAGGCACTGTCAGAGCCGTTAAAAGGAAACTCAAGTTCACTAAGAAGCCGGTGTGAAAAAACAGGGATTAACTACAACACTGTGTACAATCGAGTGCATTCTCTTGGGTGGAGCGTTGAAAAAGCAATCACTACACCATCCAAGGGAAAAGGAGCTAACCAGCATAGCTATGAATAGTTTGCCCAAAGCTTAAACGGGGCGGTTATAGAGGTTTTCAGCAGGCCGTTTTAGCCAGAAAGTAGCCGATGGTTTACGAACGAGAATTAAGTAGACAACCATCGGCTACTGTGGTATAATGGTAAATGAGAAAATAGATTTCCGGAAAAGGGGGTGCGTAATACGGAGAGCAGGCGGTTATTCGGGCGTCGGGTGATTTACACCGAGGTTACGGATATAAACGAGGGGAATATCGTCGACGTGCTGCAAAAGGCACTGTTTACGCACCTGCAAAATCAGGCAGAGATTGATTACCTGTACTGGTATTACAAGGGAGAGCAGCCAATCCTTAACCGTGTAAAGGAAGTCCGCCCGGAAATCAACAATATGGTTGTTGAAAACCGAGCAAATGAGATCGTATCTTTCAAATCGGCCTATCAGGTTGGCGAACCAATCCAGTACGTAAGCCGTGGTGGGGACGAGGACATTTCCTCCGAAGTGCTGAAACTGAATGACTATATGCTGTCCGAAGACAAGCCGGAAAAGGATAAGGAACTTGCCGATTGGTTTTTCACTTGCGGCACCTCTTATCGAATGGCTTTGCCGGACGTTCTGGCGGATGCCGAGGAAGACGAGGCTCCTTTTGAGATATTCACTCTTGACCCTAGATACACATTTGTGGTGTATTCTATTGGCCTTGGGCATAAGCCCATGATGGGTGTACGGTATGTTCTAAAAGAGGACGGAACGCTCGTTTTCTCCTGCTGGACAGAAACCAGGTATTTCGAGGTCTGGAACACATGGGCTGTTATTCGCGCAGAAGATCAGATTTTGGGAATCCCGATTGTGGAGTACCCGGCGAACATGGCTCGTTTAGGGGCATTTGAAATCGTGATTCCGTTGCTTGACGCAATCAACATGACGGAGAGCAACCGAATTGACGGCGTAGAGCAGTTCGTTCAAGCACTGATGCTGTTCCATAATGTTGACATCAGCAGTGAGGACTACAAGAAACTGCGGGACGAGGGCGCAATCAAGTTCAGGGATATTGACGCCACGCTGAAAGCGGAGATTCAATATCTGACCTCTGAAATGAACCAGACCCAGACGCAGACACTTGTGGACAGCATGTATGAAACGGTGCTGACCATCTGTGGAATGCCCAACCGGAACGGAGGGACTTCTACCTCTGACACCGGGTCGGCGGTCATCATGCGGGACGGCTGGTCGGCAGCGGAAGCCAGAGCCAAGGACACGGAGCTGGTTTTCAAGAAGTCCGAAAAGGAATTTTTGAAGCTGGTGCTGCGTATCTGCCGGGACATGGGGCATCTGAGCCTGAAACTCTCGGCACTGGAAATCCGGTTCACGCGGCGGAATTATGAGAATATCGCGCAGAAATCAACGGTTCTAACCCAGATGCTTGCTTGTGAGAAAATCGCCCCTGAATTGGCATTTACACATTGTGGGTTATTTTCCGACCCGCAGTTGGCCTACAGAATGAGCATGGATTACATGGCGGAACAGGAGAAAAAAGCGGCGAAGCTTGCCGCGCAGAACGGAGGGAACGGCGATGGAAGCGGAAACCAGACCGGCGGTCAGAGTGACGGCGAAGGAAATTCGGGCGATTGAGGAAATCATCCGCCGCCGGAATCAGGCGGAAATCAAAGTCGAACAAGGCCAGATCGTGGTCATTGAGATTCGGCGCAAGAAGGTTAACTGACTGTTTGGCAAAGAGCGCCGCACCTTTCGCGGAAGAGCCACACCAAATGGTATAATTTGTGACTGCTCTAGGGAGCAGCGAACAGCCGAAGGGCTTCTGATACCAGAAATGGTATTGGAAGCCCTTCTTTTTTACACTGCGGCATCGATAAGCGGTAAGGCAAACAGAAACTTAAAATTAGGCGCGGCAGACAGCGAATGGGGTTCACCTCTCCCCCCACAGAAGGCCGTTCAAATCGGCCTCGCGCCACATATATCGCCGATGGCCTCCCACCGGAGACGAAACCCGGAAACGGGCAAAGCGGTTCCCCGGCACCGTAAGTCGGGGTTACACGGGTTGTTAGCTCAGTTGGTAGAGCAACGGACTGTTAATCCGCAGGTCACAGGATCGAAGCCTGTACAGCCCTCCATAACAGCAGCAGGGAAGCTGCTCTATCAAAAACGCAGACGGGAGACAACCCGAAAAAACAGAAATCACGGCGGAGGGAACCGCCTCACCAAACGCAGGAGGAATAATTATGGCAAAAATCGATACAAATCTCATTGAAGGTTATGCGGACATGACCCCGGAACAGAAGCTTTCCGCTTTGGAGGGCTTTGAGTACGAGGACAACACCGCAGAACTGGAAAGGCAGAAAAACGCGCTGTCCAAGGCCAATTCCGAGGCTGCGGAATGGAAGCGTAAGCACAACGCGCTTCTGACTGACGAGCAGAGGAAGCAACAGGAGCAGGCCGAAAAGTGGGAGAACATGGAAAAGGAGCTGGCCGGTCTGCGGAAGGAAAAAACCGTTGCCGGTTACAAAGCGAAGCTGGTTGCTCAGGGTTATGATGAAGCCCTTGCGGACGCTACTGCGGCGGCCATGGAATCCGGCGATATGGCTACGGTTTTTGTCAACAACCAGACGTTTTTGGAAAAATACGCCCAAAAAGTCATTGCGGACAAGCTGAAAAGAACGCCCAGAGGCGCGGATGGAAACCCCGGTGGGGCAATGACCAAGGCGGACTTCCTGAAACTCGACACCAAATCCCAGATGGAGTTTATCAAGAACAATCCTGACTGGAAAACAATTTTGAAGTGATTATGGAGGTAAAACATTATGGCTACTTATCTTGGCTTTCCGTTTGACCCCGAGCTGTTTAACTACAACTGGGCAAATGCGAAAGACCCCACCCTGACCGCGATGTTTGAGAGCGGCGCTGTCGCCCCGAACGCAGAGCTGGCGGGCTTGATTTCCAACGGCTCTGACTTTTATACGCTGCCGTTCTACAAAGTCATTGGCGGCACTCCTGAGAACTACGATGGCGCAACTGACATCACCCTGACCGACCCCGAAGGTAGCGCTCAGAATGGTATCGTGTTTGGCCGCGCCCACGGCTGGAAGGAGAAGGACTTTATCGTTGATTACAACAGCGGTGCCGACCCCATGCAGCAGATCGTGTCTCAGGTGTCCAAGTATTGGCAGAAGCAGCGCCAGTCCATCATGCTGAAAATCCTGAATGCTGTGTTCGGTGTGACCGGCAGCGGTGAGTTTGCCGGTTGGGCGAACCACATCACTGACCTGTCTTCCGCATCCACCACTGTTGCGGATGCAAACAAGATGGGCGCTACCACCATCGGTGACGCTATCCAGAAGGCCGTGGGCGACAATCAGGACGCTTTCCGGCTGGTGTTCATGCACAGTAAGGTCGCCACCAATATGGCTGGCCTGAAGCTGCTGGACTTCCTGAAATACACCGACGCCAACGGCGTTGAGCGCCCCCTCCGCATTGGCACCGTGAATGGCATGACTGTTGTCGTAGATGACAGCTGCCCCTCCACCGCCGCTACCAGCGGAGAAAGCGCGAAAGCGGCCACCTACACCACCTACGTCCTCGGCCTTGGCGCAATTCAGTACGCCCCCGCTCCCGTGAAGGTTCCTTCCGAACTGACCCGTGACGCGCTCAAGGGCGGCGGCTATGACGCGCTGGTGACCCGTATCCGTGAAACCATGCACCCCAACGGTTTCAGCTTTACCAAACCCACTTCCGGCTACACCGCTTCTCCCACGGACGCTCAGCTTGCGGCATCTGCCAACTGGTCTATCGTGGCAGACCCGAAGACCATTGCTCTGGCAAAGATCATCACTAACGGCTAAGGAGGTTCACCATGTTCTATGTTTCTGACGGGAAAGTGTATGTGCGCGAGGAAGATCACTTTCGCAACGTGGGCTTTACCGCAAAGGACAAGGTGATTACCCGGCGCGAACTGGAGAGCACTTCTGTGGTGATGGGAACGGTAGTCGTTGATACCCTCAACGACCCCGTACCGCTCACCCGCGAGGAAGTTATCACCAAGTTTGGTTTATCGGAGAATAATCCTATTCCCGTTATCAAGAAACCACGCAAGAAAGCGGGAGAACCCGTAGAATGAAAGGAGGTAAGAAACCCTGCAGGAAGCCGAAAAAAACGCATTGGTAAAAGCCATGGCGAATGAAACCGACGAAAGCACGGTTTCTGCCTATCTTGGCATTGCGGCAAGTAAGATTTGCCGCAGGGCATACCCGTTTGACCCTTCCATTATGGAGGTTCCGGAGCAGTACAGCTATCTACAGGTGGAGATTGCTACGTATCTTCTGAACAAGCGGGGCGGCGAGGGGGAGCTGTCTCACAGCGAGAACGGCATTTCCCGTTCCTACGAGAACGGGGACGTTCCGGAATCCATGATGCGACAGATTGTTCCCATGGCCGGGGTTCTGTGAGGTGACAGTATGAGAATCATGGAGCGAAACAAGCAAAGCTTCTGGTATCTGCTGTATGACCGGAAAGTGCCTGTCACCGACGAAGACGGCAACGAAACCGGCGAGGAAACTGTTGTGTACAAACCTGCCGTTTCCTTCCGCGCCAACGTATCCGCTGCGACCGGGGCTTCTCAGGTGGAGCAGTTCGGCAATCTTGCCGGGTATGACAAGGTTATCGTTACGGATGACATGACCTGCCCCGTTGACGAAAATACTGTGCTGTTTCTGGACAAGGAGCCTGTGTATGACGAGGACGGGAAGCCCCTGTATGACTACATGGTCAGACGGGTGGCAAAGTCTCTGAACTCAGTGTCCATCGCCGTTACGAAGGTGAGCGTGTCGTGAGCTACAAGAAAATCGTGGCTCCGCTGTCGGTTCCCGGCATTCAAAAGATTCAGGACGAATTGAAGGAATACAAACGCTGGCAGAAGGACAAGGCAAAGGAACTGGCCGAAAGGCTGGCAATGCTGGGTGCTTCTGTGGCTTCCATCCGGTTTTCGCGGGCTGTTTACACCGGGATGAGGGATGCAACCGTGTCCGTCGTGGCAATCCCGAATGGTTACGCCGTAAAGGCCGATGGGGAATCCGTCCTTTTCATTGAATTTGGAGCCGGTATCACCTACGGAACCGGACACCCGGAAGCGTCGGAGTTTGGCATGGGGGCTGGCACCTACCCGGACGGGAAAGGCCATTGGGATGACCCAAAGGGATGGTATCTGCCCAAAGACAAGGGCGGCGGCCACACATACGGAAATCCTCCTGCAATGCCCATGTATGAGGCGAGAAAAGCGATTGAGCAGGAGCTTCCGAGAATCGTTATGGAGGTGTTCAGGGCTTGATTGATATTGAAAAGCTGATCTATACCCCCATTGCCGAGGCTCTGCGAAAGCGCTTCAAGGGCATTTCGGTATCCGGAGAATATGTGAACGCTCCTCCAAAATTCCCCTATGTAAGCATCGTAGAGCAGGACAATTATATGTCCGCGAACAGGCTGGACAGCAGCGACCGGGAAAAGTTTTCCACGCTGATGTACGAGGTTAATGTCTACTCCGACAAGGCGGGGAGCAAGAAAAGCGCCTGCCGGGAGATCATGGGCGTTATAGAAGAAATGCTCTACAAAAGGAATTTCACGCGAATTTCGTTGTCCCCTGTTCCGAATATGGAAAACGGGACGATTTACCGTCTGGTTGCCAGGTATCGGGCGGAGACGGACGGCGGAACAATTTACCGCAGGTAAATATGCTTTACCTTTCCGTAAGGGCGGAAAGAGAGCCGAAGGGCTGCTTCACAGGAGGCAGCCCGTTTTTTATTACAACGAAAGGAATGATGACTTATCGCGATTTCTACCTATAAGGTCTTCCTCATGAAAAAAGGAAGCACCGGCAACACCTACGAAAAGCTTATTGACATCAAGGAATTCCCTGATCTGGGCGGCGACCCGGAGATGCTGGAAACCACTACCCTGTCTGACAAGATGCAGACCTACATCGCCGGTATCCAGTCCTTGGATGCCCTCTCCTTCACGGCGAACTACACCTTGGATGACTACAAGAAGCTGGTGGCTCTCAACGGAAAGACCGAGAGCTACGCTGTGTGGTTCGGCGGAACCGGTGACGGCGCGAACCTGACCCCTACCGGCTCTGACGGCAAGTTCAAGTTCGATGGTCAGCTGACTTGCTACCCCACCGGCGGCGGCGTCAACGAGGTTGTAGACCTGAACATTTCCATTGCCCCGTCCACGCCCATTGAGCTGGACGACGCGACCTGAGCCAAAACACAGACCACACATTTTTAAGGAGGATTAGCGATGGCTAAGAAAATCTGCATTCCCTACAACGGCAAGAAGTACACGCTGGAATTCACCCGCTCCACGGTTTCTGCTATGGAGAAGATCGGGTTCTCCATCAATGAGCTTGGCGACAAGCCCGCTACCATGATCCCCATGCTGTTCAGCGGCGCTTTTGCGGCAAATCACCCCAACACCAAGGTTGCTACCATCAACAAGATTTACGACGGTCTGAGTAACAAGTCCGGCCTTGTGAAGGTGCTGACGGAAATGTACTCCGAGGCCGTGTACACCCTGCTTTCCGATGATGAAGAGGAAAACGAGGGAAACCCCGGCTGGGAAGCAGTAGAGTAAGCGAACTTCTTTCCGAAAACGGAGGGGGTGGGGAGACCCCTACCCCCTCTTACGCTTACACAAATATCTTCAAGAAGTTATTCCCGTACTATCTTGCAATCGGCATGACCTATGACCAGTTCTGGAATCAGGACGTGGAACTGGTGAAAGCCTACCGGGAAGCTGACAAGATCAAACGGGACTTGAAGAATCAGGATATGTGGATGCAAGGGGCTTATTACTATGAAGCCCTTCTGGATGCCGCCCCGGTTCTTCGATTCAGTTTCAGCAAGAAGCCGCCGAAGCCGATTCCCTACCGGGAGCAGCCCTTTGAGCTGCACACTGGGCAGCGGAAAGCGGCGGGTAGTGGAGAAAAGCAGCTGACCCAGCAGGAAAAGAGCGACAAAAAGGCGAAAGCCATGATGGAGATGTTTATGGTATCCATCAACAAGAAATTTGAGAAGAAGGGCGGTGAAGGGGATGGCTGACAATGTGGAAATGCAGGGCATTGAGTTTCAGATTGTGAATGACAGTGCCGCGGCATCCGCAGGGGTGGAGGTTCTGGCAAAAAAGTTGGCAGAGCTAAAAACGTCGATCAGCGGTTCCACAACTGCCCTTTCCAAAGTTGCAGCAGGAATTTCGCAGATCAAGAATGCCGTGAACAACATGAATACCGGCGATTTTGCGAACAAGATAAACCGCATTAGCAACTCCCTGGGCAATCTGAAAGACAAGACGGATAGCCTGAAAATTTCCGCGTCCATTGGAAACCAGCTGGCGGCCATCAATCAAGCAATCACCAATCTGCCCGACACCCCCGGAGAAAAACTGCGGAATCTGGCATCCGGATTGCAGCCTCTGTCCGAGCTTGGCCGGTCTAATATGACTTCCTTCATCAACCAGTTGAAAAAGCTACCAGAGGTCATCCAGGAGCTTGAGAAAGCGGATATTGATAAGTTCACTCAGCAGATGAAAGACTTGGCTTCGGCCATGAAGCCATTTGCGGATGAAATGAACAAGGTTTCCTCCGGGTTTTCGGCATTTCCAAGCAGAATTCAAAGGCTGATTACATCGACGGAGCAGTACAACGGTACGGTAAGGCGGGCAACCACAAGCACAAATGCTTGGAACAGTGCGCTCAAAGCAATCAGCTTTGCGGCCATATACCGGGCGGCGGCAAAGCTCCTGGGTATCGCAATTGCAAAATCGTCCCAGTATACGGAGGATTTGAACCTGTTCACCGTTTCAATGGGGAAGTACGCCGAGGAAGCCTATAACTACGCCCAGAAGGTTTCTGATGTAATGGGCATTGACCCCGCTGAATGGATGCGGAATCAGGGCGTCTTTAACACCATTATCACAGGTTTCGGTGTGGCTGGTGACAAGGCAGCGTTCATGGCCAAGAACCTGACGCAGTTGGGCTATGACCTTGCCTCCTTCTATAATATCGATTTTGAATCGGCAATGCAGAAGGTTCAGTCCGGTATTTCCGGAGAACTCGAACCTCTGCGGCGGCTGGGTTACGACCTATCTGTTGCCCGGTTGGAGCAAGAACGCTTGAATCTTGGAATTGACAAGAGCGTTTCCAGCATGACGCAGGCGGAGAAATCCCAGCTGCGGTACTACGCCATGATGACGCAGGTAACGCAGGTGCAAGGAGATATGGCGCGGACGCTGGAAAATCCGGCAAACATGCTGCGGGTACTACGGGCGGAGCTGGAACAAGCCGCACGTGCCGTGGGAAACATCTTTATTCCGATTCTGACGAAGGTTCTGCCAATTGCTATTGCCGTGGCAAGCGCCTTGCAGGAAATCATAGCGGCCATTGCCGCCCTGTTCGGGGTAACGGTAAAGTCCCCGAAATGGGGGGATGCGATTGGGAGCGCTTCTGCCGGGAGCGGTGCCATTGCCGACAACATGGACAGTGCCGCCGGTTCGGCGAAGGAACTGAAACGATACCTTGCCGGGTTTGATGAACTGAATGTCCTCCCCGACCAGAATCAGGGCGGCAGTGGAAGCGGAGGCGGTGTAGGCGGTGGAGACCTTGGCTTAGACTTGCCGGGGTATGATTTCCTGAAAAATGCAGTAACCACGCAGATTGACGAGTGGAAAAAGAAACTACAGCCGTTCGTTGACTGGATAAAGGCAAATATCAAAGAAATCATCACCGCTGTCGGAACGCTTGCCGGGATGTTTGCCATCGCAAAATTGTGGAAAAAGGTAAAGGATTACTGGAAGAAGTTCTTAAATCTAAAAATTGTCAATTCCTTTTTGCAAGGATTCGACACTGTATATGGTGCTGGAGAAGGTGTGTGGAAATCTCTTAAAAGCGGTATAGACGCAGTAAGGGATAGCTTGTCAGGCGCTCAGAAAGCAGCCATCGTCGCTGTGGCAGGCGTTTTGGAGTTTACCACAATAAAAAGTAGCGTAAAAGACCTAGCATTAGGCTGTGAAAGTGTTGGGGCGAAGATTGCAAAAATTGGAGTTGCCGCTACCGCTGCCGCCGGAGCAATGTATGTAGCACTTGGCCCCGCCGGAATAGCTGTTGCCGCTGTGGTTGGACTTACGGCTGCTGTGGTAGGCGTTATCGAAGCAAATCAAGAAATGATAGATTCCATGGTAAACGATGTGTTCTACGCGGACGCAACCGTAAAGCTCAGCGATCTATCTGACGCCTATGGGAAATTGATGCAGAGCGTCATTGACACTAACCAGCCTATCACCGACAACCAAGCAAGGATTGAAGCTCTTCGGGCAGACATAGAGACTACAGCAGGCTCTGTTGATAACATTGCCGTTGCGCTGAGAATCGGAGCCAGTAATGCTTCTACGGAGATTGAAAAGATAAAACAGCTTTTTGGGTCTCTTAAAGATGACACCGCAAGCATCATGGATGAAATCTATAACAATATCATCACGGCTGTCGGCGGCTCGTTTGGGCAAGCTCTTATACAAGCGGGAGAAAGCATTCCGGAAGTCATCCAGATTTTGAATCAGATCAAGGGTGAGGGAACAAACACTCTTTCCGCTCTTCAAACAGAGCTGGACAATTTGTCTACGAAACTGGAAAGCGGAGCAATTTCTGAATCCGAGTTTCAAACAGAATGGATCAGGATTCAAGATAGAATGGAATCTATTATCGGCGTAGCCGGGGATACCAACGATGCGTTTTCCGACCTAAGAAACACGATTGGAAACATTTCCTGGGAAGATGATGGCGCTATTACCCAGTTTTTTGAAAACATTTCAACAACTACCGGAGATGCAAAACAGTCCATAAATGACGCGTCTGATTCTATTATCCAAAGCCTGAACACAATGAAAGAGTGGGTTCCAGAAGGTAGCCTAAAGGATTCTCTTGACAAGTGGATTACCATTGCCGAAGCTGACCGCACTGCGCAATTAGCAAATGTTGACCAGCAGTTGAAACTTCTTTATGACGCAATTCAGACTGACATGATTGAGAAAGCGCAAGGCGTACAGGACGCTGCTCAGGAAAAATGGTCAAACATGTCATGGCTCGAAAAAGCATTTAACGGAGGAAACGAGGCGAGCTATGTTTCCCAAGCATTGCAGAATTATAGGGGGCATATCATTCAACCCATTTCTGACGATATTGAGAAAAGTATGGGTGAACTCGGCGTTAATGGTTCAGCCTGGGCAAATGACGCGATGGTCAAAATCAGCAATGCGGTCGTTGACTACGATACAGCATTTAAGGAATGGAAATATGGAGTTGATTTACAGACAGCTATTAGCAATACATTCGCAGACTTGGAAGAATCTGGCGTAAAAATCTCTTCCGATGCTGGTAAACAGATAATTAGTGGGCTGGCAAATGGCGTTAAAGATAATACAACGTTGTTTGATGAATCAATGTCTGGGGCAATTACTTCTGGCGAAAATGCTCTCCGAACGGCTGCGGACATCCATTCACCGTCAAAGCTGTTTTATACAGACGGTATGTACATAATGGACGGCCTTATCAATGCAGTCAAGGATAAAACGCCGGATTTGCAAAGCACACTTTCCAGCATGATTATTGTCACATTTGATATAAATGCCGCTTACAGATTCGGCTATTCTTACGGGCAATCCCTTGGAAGCGGCATTGGAGATGGAATCCGTAGCATCGTGTTCCCAATGATTACAGCGAGCATTAACGCGCTAGGAAGTAAGTTTTCCATGAACGTGCAGGCATATGCCGACGGCGGTTTTGTAGACCAAGGCCAACTCTTTATAGCCCGTGAAGCGGGCGCAGAAATGGTTGGCTCTATTGGCAGACGGACAACGGTTGCCAACAATGACCAGATCGTTGATGGTATCACCTACGGTGTTCGTGAAGCCAATGACGACGTTGTTACCGCTATTTATGCTGTCGCTCAGCAGATTATCGCGGAAATGCGGAATCAGGACAACGGAGGTGGCGGCGGATATGACTTTGACCGGGCTGTCCGGGATGCCCAGCGCAGGAACGCAAGAATGTATGGATAAACGAAAGGAGTGAAAACGGCATGAAGATGATGCTCAAGATAAACGGCGTGGACTTCATGCCGTTCATCGCCAAACAGGGCGTAAAGTGGCAGCGCAACGACATTGACGCACCCAATTCCGGGCGCACAATGGACGGAACAATGCAGCGTGGCCGGGTGACAACCAAAATCCGTCTGGACATCACCTGCCGCCCGCTAAAGGCTGAGGAAGCTATGACCGTGTTGCATACCATTCTCCCGGAATATGTGACCGTGGACTACTACGACCCTATGAGCGGGTACCGCAACAATGTGACCATGTACTCCAACAATAACCCTGCATCTTTCCTGATAGAGAAGCCGGAAGACGATTGGTGGAGCGGCATTACCTTCCCCCTGATTGAGAGGTGACGGGCGCTTATGCAGAACGTATCACAGGAATACCGGGACATTGTAGCTGGCAACCACTGGTTTGAAAACCGCCTCTGCATCGGTGATACCGGAAAGCTTATTGACAAAAGCGGAAGCGCAATCACGTTCGGCGGAGTGCGCATTCTGGTAGATAGCGGTGGCGCTGAAACCGGCTACGGTGAAGAACTGCTGATATCCATGGAGCAGAAGCAACCGCTTCTTTCCGATTCTCCTGACGTTGGAAAAACCTGCGCCGGTGAGATTAACGTTGAAATGATTCATCCCTATGGTGATATTCCAAAACGCGCGCTTCTCCGGCCATATATCAGAGCTGCAAATGAGAATGCCGCCTCTGAATGGCTGCCACAAGGAAAGTATTACATTGACAAACGGAGCGAAGGAGAGATCGGTGACCGGACAAAACTAACGCTCCACGGATACGACGGAATGCTTCTTCTGGAAGAAGACTATCCGGCAGAATCCTCTCTTAACTGGCCTGCAAGTGACATTGAAGTTCTGAAAGAGATTTCCGATGCAGTCGGCATCTCGCTGGATAGCCGGGTATATCAAATCGTGACATCTGGTTACGAAATCCCGTACCCTGCCGGGTACAGCTGCCGTGAGGTCATTGGCTACATCGGCGCAATGTACACTGGCTCCTGGGCTATGACGGCCACCGGAGAATTGATGCTGGTCACGCTCACGGGTCTTCCGAAGGAAACCAACTATCTGATTGTTGGCGGAAGCGATAACAGAGCGATCACGTTTGGAGGTGTCAGAATCCTTGTTTGATAAGTTTATCATCGGGTCTGCCGCCGACAGCCTGAAAATATCAGACCCACTCAGCGCGTACAGCCGCGTCACGTTGAAGGTTGCTGACGGCGTGGAGTATACGGCGGGTACAGACAGCGGCAGGGAACTGATCTCCGAAAACCCTTTCGGGACTCAGAAAATGGCAAACGACATGTTGGCCAGAATCAACGGCTATTCCTACCAGACGTATACGGCTACAGGCGCAATCTTAGACCCGGCGGCGGAGATTGGAGACGCGGTTCAGGTTAAAGGAACCTATGGCGGCATTTACAGCGTGTCAAAGTCCTACGGAAAAATGATACGCGCGGATGTTTCCGCCCCCGGCTCTGAGGAAATCGATGAATCCGTTCCCTATAAATCCCACGAAACACGTAAGGTAGAACGTCAGTTTATAGAAACCCGGGCACAACTGAAAATTCAGGCCGACCAGATTTCCGCCGAAGTCTCTGCCCGTATCGAACAGGGGGATGAACTAACGTCCCGGCTGGACATTCAGAGTGACCAAATTTCCGCGCGGGTGACCAAAACCGGCGGGAGCAGCTCGTCCTTCGGTTGGGAGCTGCTTGACGATTCCTGGACGGTCAAGGCCAACAATACCACGGTGTTCCAGATCACCAAGTCCGGCGCAGAAGTCCGTGGAAAGATCACCGCCCTTAGCGGGAAAATCGGCGGCTTTGATATCCAATCCGACTACCTGAGCTATAACAATCAGGTCTGGAACGGCACCAACAGCCGGGGTATTTACATTGGTGTCAACGGCATTCAGTGCGGCTCTGAGGCTAACGGTGTGCAGATTACGCCGACCGGAAATCTGTACGCTGAGAATGGCTATTTCCGGGGAAGCGTCAGCGCCGGTATGATTGACTACGGTGGTAACGATGGGTACCTTGACGGGTCAGGTCTTGCCAGTCACAGTGTCTACGGCTCGGAAATCGGCTACAACACCATATCCACGGCCTATACCAGCGGAGGTATCAATACCTCCCTTGGGTATGCGGATTTTGCAAATGGTGTGTTCAATGGGTGGAATACAGCATCTATGTTATCAACCGAAGACAGAGGACTGATAATTGGAGGCCATACGATAGCTGTAGCTTCTACATCGTTTAGGGATGGAAACGGCAGAACAATATCTCTACAATACCTAACATGGATTTGATATGACCGATTATACTAGGAAG
>ERZ773228.3124-NODE-3124-length-14023-cov-3.511455_pt1 | contig 14023 bp, 25 predicted proteins | sample MGYA00580524_ERZ773228 | MGnify/ENA primary metagenome ERZ773228 (study PRJEB29015, sample SAMEA2737768) | human gut metagenome | biome: human gut; feature: human-associated habitat; material: faeces | place: China | collected 2012 ...
CACTGAATCTCAATTACTGATTTCACAGCATTCTCACTGTTTTCCAAATCCATGCATGCATCTTGATTGTCAATCTGGACAACCGATACTGTCGGAAATGCCGGAGGACTTTTACTGGAATAATTGGATACATTCTTACAAGTTTCTGCCACATAGGTTTTTATGTTGGCCAGAACTCTATTTGAAACGTCAATCATTTCCAAATACCTCCCTTGCTATTTTTACTATTTTATCTCGCATTTCTACGCTGGCTTTATACATTGGCATACAAGCTTTTGTGCCATATGTGTGATACCATTCGCCACCTTCTTCTTTCTGATACCACCAACCGTCAGGATCATTCCAATGACCTTTATCTGTTGGATATGTACCAGGACCATACCCAAGCTCGTCTGCTTTTGGATTTTCGGTTTTGGAATATTTCACACCAGCGCCAAACTCCAAAAACAAAATTGCATTGCTTGAAACCACAACAGTCATTCTGCTTATCTTTCCGTCGGAATTATTTTCAATTCTTAAACTTCCGATTGTCTGACCAGTTTCTACATGTTCTGATAAAATCATGTTTGCTTTTTGCAACCCGATTTCTGAAAGTCGTCTAGCAAATTCCTCACATTTTTCTGGTAAGCTTAATCTGTACTTTCTCACCTTTTCAGCCAGCTCACGGAAACTTCCTGGAGATAACTTAGCTGTGTATCTAGGCATTTTTCTTCCTCGCTTTCAAAGCAATGACAAGTCCATTTATTCCATCTGCAATACCGGCAACAGTATAATCTGCCGTTTCCTTATCGACAGTACCATCTGCATTCAGTGTCGGTTCAGATATCCACACAATAGACTCTTCTTTAATAGGAAGCTTCTCGACCGTAGATGCCGTTCTGGTGTAGTCCAGATTCGTTCCAAACATATCAGCATAAGCATTCCCTCTGCTTGCCGATAAAGAGGCGTAAAAAAAAGTCGGGGAACTATAACCATTGTCATAATCCCCCGTTTCATCCCCGTTTTCATCGAGAATCGGAACGTTTTCAGTGTAATTGGAATACCATAATTTCCTTGTGTTTCTTTTCAGATTTCTCAATATACGCCACCCTCCACCGTAAATGCGTACCCCTGCGACCAAAATAGTCACGCACAATCTTCTTTTGCAACTTAACCCAGTTGCCGGGAGATAATCGGATCACCTAACCTCTCTTAAATCAGTGTGCATATAGCAACAACTCCTTCAAGACACGTGTTCCGGTTCGCCCATGCTCGGCTGCCGGTATTATCGCTATGGGAAAGCTCTCCCTCAGCTCCAATCTGGTTGTAATCATACATTGCAAGGTTGCGGATATTGGAAAAATACTTCTCCATATCCTTATCAACAGTGTCATCTGTATAATTATCCGGGTAATTCCGTATTTTCTTTATTTCTCTATAGGCATTTTTGACTTTCACAAGGAGCATGGACAAATCAGCTTCTTCTGAAATACCAAGCTCTGTTGACAGTTCATCGTATATTTCGTTTACCAATTCATCCATACTATCACCTATTTCTTCGGAGGCCTTCCGACCTTTGGTTTCGCAACCGCCGGTTCGGATTCCTCTACTTTCTCTTCTGATTTAACTTCTTTCCATCCACACGCAAGAAATGCGCTTTTCTGGATTTCAGAAGCGACAGTTACACGCTGTCTATCTTCTTTTTCCAAAGTATACATCAAGTATCACTCCTACTCTGTCGGATCTTCACATACACCGATCGCATCTTTCTTCTTGTTGAGTACGAATGCATCATAGCGGACACGTCCCTCAACAAGGTATCCAGAAATACCAGGCGCATCATCGTGAATCTTGTACTCTGCAAGCTTGATTGGTGACGGCATAACAATCGGATTTGTGATAATGAAGTTTACTTTTTCCGGGAAGTAAGACTTCGGAGCTTTTACAAAGTAAACACCATCAACTTCTCCAACAAGACCGTTAATAGCAATCTGTGTAGCCATATCGCCTTTTTTGGTAAATGCTTCATCCAGTTTCAGCATATTGTAGTAGCCTGGTGTGCAAATGCAGATTCTTCCACCAGTCGGAACTTTCTTGTTGTCAAGAATTTCCTGAACTGCAAGGAATTTTTCATATGCATTGGCTTTTGTTACTGCTGTATCTTTTACGATGTTTCCAGCATCAGCACCCGCAACAAGCTTAGCAATACGGTATGTATCGATTTCCGGGATAACAACTTCATCAATCTGTCTACGGAGTGCGGCACCAGCTTCCATTGTTCCCATTGTGTCATCTTCACTCTTCTTATCGATTGTGAATGTGAACGCACGGTCTTTTGCAAGTGTCATTTCCTGCACTTCATTTCCGAGTTCTTCTGGTGTTCCATATCTGCTTGCGCCCTCTGTAGTGTAGTCGCCCATTGCTGCTGTTGGCATAGAGTATACTTTTACAGTAGAGACTCCAAGCCATTCAAATGCGTAGTTTACCAATGAAGAGGTAAGCGCACACCGGCAAGTTTTTCTTGCAGTGCCGAATTACGATAAATGCAGAAAGTAAATAATGGATTCAGCGTTACCAAATCAAACGGGCAAAGTCCGTCAAAGTTGCGCTTGATATCGACAAACTGATAACCAACGCCGGTAATCTCAACAAATCTTCCAAGCTCCTGATCTTTGGAGAATGCATATTCCGCATCGTTAAGCTCATTCAACATAGAAATCGAATCATCCTGGAAATCATTTTCCTTTTCAGTTGATTTCTTTAAATCCTTATTTCCACGCTGAACATATGTAATTGGCTGTCCCCACACATAGCCGAGTTTAAACTCTGTAATCTGGTTTGCTAAGTTATCAGATACCTTGATATTTACTTCCTTACGGATAATTTTCTTTCTAACAAGTGGCTGGATACCTTTTTCGTATCGCATCAGAAGAACCATGTCGTTTACATTTTTCATGTGAATCGTCATTGCTTCTTCCAACACCTGAAAGATATTCTCGCTTGTAATCTTTGCAACATCCGTATAAATCCGGCATCTGCCAGTCAGTTCCGGATACACAAACACTTCATTGTCCTCAGACACCGAATTTCACCTACCTTTGCATAAAAAAGAAAGAGCTTCACGTGATAGCGGCACGCAAAACTCTTTATTCATGAACGAATTACAATTTCTTCGATTATAATTATACTGTATTTTTTTATGCTTTTTATGCAAGTTACTCTGAAACATACTTTTTTATTCTTCTGGACACTACAGACTGGTCGAGTCCGATTTCCATAGCAATTTGCTGCTGAGACTTTCCGTCTTTCACATATTCCAGAATCATTTTATCTTCCAAGTCCGTACAATCAGCAATCAGCCGGTCAATTCCAATCGTAAGATTTTTCAATCGGTCAATATCCTCTTGCACTTTAATTTCCATTTCACGGCATTTCTGTTCCCACTCTTTCATCTGTGCTATTTCATATTCATTGCATCCGCTGACACTGAATCCTCGTGGCTCATACGGGAACTGAGGATTGGATCCGTAAACTTTCCCGGCATAGCAAGACGGACGTTTTTCTATGTAATCAGCAAGCTTCTGCCGGTCCTTTTCAAGGAGGACTCCAAGCAATTTGTAATTCGCAATATCTTTTCTGGTGATTTTCATTTCTGTGTATCCTCCTTAAACTGGACTCTGGATGATTTGCGCTGCTCGAACAAATCCTGTTGTCACGAATAGTGCAAAGCTTGCTAATCCATCTGGTACATCATCATGCGGATTTTTCCCGCGTACTGAATAGCTGAGCAAGAATCCCATCATCTTTCCGTAGTCCTCTTTTGGTTTGTAATTCTCTCGGTCACGGAATAGTACGTGTTTCTTTACCCAATCTGCATTTACAATAATTTTCGTCTCTTTGTTGGATTCCGTATATTTCGTAGTAATGTTGCAATGACCGCCCTTTTCTTCAACCAATTTGCTTACTTCCAGTGCCACACGATCACCACCATTGTTGCTTTCAAACTGGCATTGTTGCATACCAGTATTTACAATCAAATCAGACGTTCGCTCATACTGAATTCCATAATTGGAATTATCATCACAGATGCAATCCGTAAGATAAAAGTCGTTTCCGTACTGTAACATACACGGCAAGAATAGGAAGTCAGTACCTTTATTCTTCGTATCGCATATTCCCCATACGGCATCCGGTTCCGTAATAGGTAATGTAATGAATCTCCTGAGTTCTTCGTCTGTATACAGAAGTCCTTCACGTTCGATAGGCTCATTCTTGTACAGACACTTGTAGGAGATTTCATCCATTGTTCTTTCCTGATCGTGGAAGAACTCAACACTGAATCCATTGTATTTGTAATCAAAGTTTGATTTTCCTGTTACCGGATCAATGTCTGGAACAGCAATGAATTTCGCTCTATCATCTCCATCATAAATATCTTTCAGCCGACCAATAACATCATGCACGGACCATCTGGTAGCAATATGGATCTCCTTACAGCCGTCCATTTTTCGCTGTTTAGCATCAGTACCGTAGATTCTCCATAACTTGTCCAGAATATTTTTATTCAGTGCTTCTTCGATACCACCAATCAAATCATCACAATACAGGTATCTGTTGGCACGGACCTTACCGGCATTCTTACTTCCTACAGATGTACATTGGATATTTGAGAATGGTTTGTATTTGTTGAAGTTGATGGTTTCTCTCTTGGCATTTGTGCTATGAAATTTCACGTCTGGGAAAATCTCTTGCCAGCAATATTCATCTGAGTTCGTTGTGATATCCATTACCCCGTCATAGAACATTCTGGTAATATCTCCACTGTGTGAGAAAAACAAACTGAAATCATCCGGGTGTCTTCCGATTATCCATGAACAGAAAAACTTTTCAAGAGTAGTCTTCTGCGTACCCGGTGGCATGGAAATTGAAAGAATATCCAATTTATCATCTTCCATGTCCTGTAGGGATTGAATCAACCCATGCTTATTCAATTGCTTTCTTTTTGGAGAATAAAAACGATCCTGTTCTAATCGCTTTCGCTCAAGATAGCGCAGATAGCTGTCAAATAAATGTGGTGCTTCAAATTTTAACGCTTGCCAATACAAATCCTCAAAACGTATATCTTGATTCTGTACAAGGAGCCTTTGAGCTGATAATTTGACCGCTTTCGAGAGCTTCAGACAGTATTTCAGATAATCATGGCTATCCTCATACATATTAAGACATAATTGCATGATATTATCCCAAGTGCTATATTTAGTTGAATCCTGCATCTTTAGCGCATTGGCTAATCTTTTATACTCTCTTAACTCCATGTTTCTCCTTAAATCAAAAAAAAGAGCCAATATCTGCGATTTCTCACAAATATCAGCTCTGGCTCTTAGGCTCTGGCACTAAATCATTCATTTTTCTTCATATTCATATTTTACATTTCCGTATTCATCCGGCATAGGGCTTGTTAATGATACTATTTTCCTTCCGCATCCCGGACAATACGGTGGTGTAAATCCACTTTCGCTAAGTTTCCATCCATAATAAGGTTTGTTTGCGTTATATTCAATTTTCTTGAATACATATCCGCAATGAGCACAGATTGGTTTAAACATTACAGTGGAAGTGGAATCATCTATAGTTTCATCTACCATCATTTTGCATCTTTCCATCCTTAATCACTGGATAATACGCTTTTTTACAGTGCTTACACCAAATCGGCGTATTCTCAATATTGGAATGCTCTTCTATCCGCTGTCCAGTCTTATGACCAGCCGGACAGTAATACCAACTTTCTTTTATCTGTTCCATTACTCTAACCACTTGTTGTCCAAATAATAAAATCCATATACAACCGCTCCTGTCAGTATAATCCATATAATCCAAAATATAACCATAGCAACTGTCGCGTTGGTTTCAAACATTTCTACAGTATCACTGAGTGAACTATTCTTGTAAAAATGTGTCTTGTCAGGAATTGTTCCATCTTTAAGATCTGCGAAAATCGTACCTTTGTACTTCGTTTTCACTCCGTAATATACAAATCGTACCTTTACACGTTCGCCAGACTCCCAACTGTACACCTTATCTCCGGGAATCGTTTTTATGTATTTTGAAAAAGGTAATTTTATTTTTTCATAATCGAACGTGGTCCCACAAAATTTAATTTCCTTTGCGTGCAAAGATTCTGTATTTTCAGTATCCCAGCTGTAATACACCTCTGTTTTTGTATACTCCTTACCTTTGAAATCTTTCTTTTTCACCTTACGTTCATGACGTTCCCGTCTTTCTTCAATCTTTTCAATATAAATGTATTTTCCACCTATCTCTGGATAAGTAACGGTATCTACGGACTCTAATTTCCCATACACAAAAGCATTTCCAACGTCCGTTTCCATTCCATACTGGAATAAATCTTCGCTTTCAATTTTGACTGCTTTATTGTATTTTTCATTATCATCCATGATACCGTCTGAAATCTTTCCAGAAATCAGGAAACCAATTAAGATCATCACGGCAATGATAGATACGCTTGCAAGGACTTCTCTATCTGTAATCTCCATTTATTTATCTCCGAATAGATTCTGTGGTGCATCTTCCGACACATCATATTCCAGATACGAATAAGACTGCTTTTCATAACCAGTCACATTCAAGAAAATACTTGTCGGGAATTTTCGCACATAACGATTGTACTGTTTCACTTGTTTATTGTAATTGCTTCGGTATTCAGCAATCATATTCTCTGTTATAGACAGCTCATTCATCAGCTGCTTGTAATTTTCATTTGATTTCAGTTCTGGATAAGCTTCACTGACTGCTGTTATTGCCGTAGCGACATTTTCGATATCTCCAGACTTACCTCTTCCGTCCACAACCGCTTTCAATGTATCCGCTTCGTGCGCATCGTACTGTTTTACGCAATCAGCAAGGTTGTAAACTAAATCAGCTCTTCGCTTTTCCTGGACCTTAATGTCCGACTGTGCTGTCTTAACCTGTTCTTCCATCGAGATTGCTTTATTCTGTGAGCTGTACACTCCGATTACACACATCAGAATGACAGCAATAACTCCGGCAGCTACGATTAACGTTACTTTCCAATTACTCTTCTGCATTGGCTATTCCTCCGTATGACAGGTGTTTGTAATCTTTCCGTACACATCTTCATACAGTTCCTGTTTGTCACCGTTATAGGTATACTCTGCATAGATACCATCACCACTGATTGTAGTTGACGCAAGACATTTGTAATTTTGTAATGTCTTACATGACCAAACGATAAATACATTACTTAAATCAATCGGTACATTTGGTTCGTTTTTCTGATACCATTCAACAAGTTTCTTTTTACATACGCTCTGAAAGTGGTCCATTCCTGTGATAATCATTGTTAATCCTCCTCGTAAATAACGTAAAGTCCGTAAGCAACAGCAGCGTCATGCTCAATACGGCATCCTCTTGCATTTTCCCAACCTTTGCAAAAATAAGCTGCATGGCATAATGACATATTCTCTAATGACTTAGCAAGGAAGCATAACGGAATCTGGACTACTCCACGTTCTTTCATAGCATCAGCACTGTACCACTCGTCTGTAAACTGAGTATTTACGACTTCATACCCTTTTGCCTCAAGTACCTTGATCGCTCTTTCTCTTGTTTCTACTATTTCTTCGTCTGTCTTTCCGCCCATTGGCTGACTTAACATTGCTTTCATAATTTTGTTCCTTTCTCAAATCGACAACTAAAGGTGTTGTATAACAACATCTCCACATTTCATCAAACGTCATATCTGCGGATTCTTTATCCTCGCACAAACATATAGGCTTTCCTGTCCTTACATTTACTACTGCATACGGATATTCGTCGCTCATTTTCCTTGCTTCTTCAAGTGTCATTCTTGAATCTATGCATGGTTTCATTCTGCAAACACCCAATCTTCCGCAAGCATATCTGCCTGTGTCGGTACATACTGCTCGCATTTTGTGTAATAAGAATCATTTTTAGGTTCACATGCTTTTATGATAGAGTATTCTTTGTTATCAAATCTGTCTTCTCTTTTGCCATCAAGACAGGCTCCGAAAGTGGCTTGTGCAAGTTGTAAGAATGTGTCTGACTCAAATGTTAATCGTCTTACACGTTTTTTGTTCTTCACCTGCTTCATAGCTTCGTGAAACGAAAACATATTCATGCCACCAAGTGCTGGACAGTTCGTATCATCCGCAATAATCCATTCATCAGAACAAATATTGCTAAATGTATAATCAACACAGTCGGTGCTACGGACATCAATGTCCTTACCATCTTTTGTATGCATCGCAATTGATTGCGCTGGAATACACCAGTACCAATACCCCGCCCATGATGGAAGTTTTACCTTTGCTCCGTGTTTCATTGCTTCAAATGCTTCTTTAAATGTCATCGTTCATTTCTCCTTTCAATTAAAAAAGCTGACATAGCCGGACTTGAACCAGCAACCCTCCGGTTAACAGCCGGACGCTCTACCATTGAGCTATACGCCAAAATGCAGAGAACGGTCAAGTAAACTCTGCATTTACTGAATTGAAGTATTGTTTTAAACATGATTAAGGCTTCCCTTTATTCATCATGGTAGAAATCATATTCAGCCAGTGTGACGATAAGTCTGAGCGTCCAGGAGCGACCCTTGGCTTCTTACCGCTGTCAAAGCACACACGGGATTGATACCCGTAAATTTCACGGTTCTTTCAGATTATGTTTTCGCCTATTTGCATTTCCTTATTCTCTTATGCTCATATCGAAAGATTGCTTTTCAAAACTGCCATACCGCTACTTTAACGAATTTCTTGTGTTATACTCTGATTTCTCAGATTCAAGGCAAATCAGCTTATTGAGAATTTCCAGTTAGTACGTAGTCTCTCGCACCACTCACATCACTGGATTATTTCTGCACAGCAGACGTCTATTATTCGCCGACCACAAGGATTCTGCTATTGACTTCTCTATGATGATACACTGCAAGGCATTGTTGACGATGTTCGTCTCCGCCGACAGAATCGCTTCTGCCGGAAAGAATCAGCTAATCCAGTATCCCGAATTAACCTATCTCATTACCATCGCATCTCAGCAGGACTGAAAAATCCATCTTCACTGAGTTAATCATGTTTAAACAGACCGAATAGGAATCGAACCTATAATTGCGGTTTTGGAGACCGCTGTTTTGCCAATTAAACTATCGACCTACGGGGTAATTGGGAATCGAACCCAAACTATCAGAGTCAAAGTCTGATGCTCTTCCATTGAGCTATTACCCAATAAAGCTACCGCCCGGAATCGAACCGGGAACCTGCTGATTCGTAATCAGCTGCTCTATCCAATTGAGCTATGACAGCAGATAGCAAATGCGGTTTTTATGTGATTTACTACCAGAGAATACGATGGCTGTTAATAGTTCCTCGTTTTCAAGAACCGCAAAACTTGAAAAATAGCAGATATCGGAGTCGAACCGATTATTTCAAGATCATGAGTCTTGCGTGATATTCCGTTTCACTCATCTGCAAACGCCGCATGAAGGAGTCGAACCTCCAAGTCGAATATCGACTGACTGGTTAGCAACCAGCTCCAATACCATTATGGGAATACGGCATACTGGCTGGATGAATCGTCATTCAATTACGCCTCTGACACAGAAGAACACCAGCCATATACAATCAAAACAAGGGGGATTAAATCATTCTTCAAGCAACACACTTGAAGAAATTGGTGGAGTGAGACTCGAACTCTACAAACCCGAAGGAACTGATTTACAGTCAGCCTGCTTTTCCAATTGCATATCCACCAATAACCGCCGTCTGACGGTTAGCAATAATATTTATCGTGCCATGCAATGCACTATGCGGTTATTTAAGGTTCATATCGTTTTACCGCCAATCTACACGCAGCTCTTTTATTCCTCAAGCAGTAGTTGGAGATTTTAGAGTCTTTACTGACTATTTTCCATCAGTTACTACCGTGTCTGCACCTTGAACAGTTACCCAGCCAAATTTGTTTCTTGCCTCAGCTTCTTTCATCCGAATCAGCTCATCCGTGATCGAAGCGCTGATGATTTTATTTGACTCAGCTTCAGCCTGAGCTTTCGTAATCTGAATCTGTGCATCTGTTTCAGCCTGAATCTTCTCAGTCTCTTTCTGAACCTTGATTTTTTCCTGTTCAGCTTCTGCTTGCTGCTTTTCTTGTAATGCAGTCACGCGATTATCAATAGCTTCTTTCAGTTTCTTGTCTGGGTGAACATCAATGATTGATGCATCCAGAACTTCAATTCCGTACTTATCGGAAAATTCGCTACTCAGGTAATCCGTCAGCTCAGAATTGAGTTTTGATCTGTTTCCAGAGTAAATATCCATCATGGAGTAATTCGTTGTAATCTCTGAAATTTTCGATTTCAGAACAGGCTTCACACGACTTTCGATGATATCGTCACCGTCCATACCTTTGAACTTCTTGTATGTATCTACAAGCGTATCCGGGTTGCAGTCCGCTTTCAGCAAGGAATGCGTGTATAATTTCGTGCCGTAGCTGCTTTCGCATCAGTTCATCGAAATCACCAACTTCATTCACGTTATCATCCCTGATTTTAATTTCTCTTGATGTATAGTCACAATAACCATCGGTATCTTCATCTGCGAATGATTCTCTAATCACCTTATATTCAGTTCCTAGGATATTTACTGTTGTCATTATAAGATCCTCCAAAATGCTTTTACATCATCAATCTGAAACATAGCCTGTGCAGAACCATTATCGTAAAAACAAACAGTTTTCAGTTCCTTATCTATCAAGCACACAGTAGCCGATACATGAAAGAATCCTTCGTTTGTTTCAACGCAATAAATCTGTCGAATAGGTTTTACATCTCCGTAAATCATGCATCAATCTCCTACAAATATCTAAAAATCAAACTGATAACTGCGATAATTACAATCACAAATGTTATCATGTAAGTGAATCCAATAATCATAAACAATATCTTCTCACCTGTTTTGTAATTGGTTGTACAAGTAAGCCTTAATTTATTACCGGCACTTAATGTATTAAAATACACTCTTGTAATAATAAAAAGTGCTATGCTGATAACTAATAGTGTTGAGGCGATTTTGATTAGCATATTATTTATATGACTCCTTTTTGTTTTTGGTCGTTATTTTGGGAGGTCAGAGACACCCCGGGGCTCCGCCCCTCACAGACCCCCGCCCCGGTCATCCCAGGCATCAGATATCAGTTCCGCAGTTCATCGAACATATGTATCTATACGACAAACACCTATTTGTTTAATACATCATACACAATATCTTGTGTCTGTACATTCCATACCACGATATCTTGATTTCTGTATCATTTTTTGATGCAAATGTTAAAATACATCAAAAATCAAATGAAGATTCGTCCGCGTCCTGATCTTCCAGCTGATCTACTCCAATGTCCTGTGCTATCTGTTCAACCGTCTTTCTAGCTCCGGTGATCTGCTCCTGCTCTACTGCTTTCGTTTCTGCCATACCGTAAGCAGCTTTAGCAATGAATATCTTATTTGCGTCTGTGCCTTTAGAGTTACTCAAATTTGACGCTAATCTACCAGCGCAATATTGCTTCCATTTTTTAGCCGTCTTGGAGTGCGGCGAGGTTGGTCCGCCTCTATAATCTCCATTGATCCATGATGTGATGGTACTAGGATCTATATTGATCATCATGCTAAAATCATACAATGTTGGTAATACTCTATACTTACTGCATAATCTCTTGTATATATTAAATAGATTATCTAATACCGTAATATCATTATAGTTATTAAGAGGTGTCATATTGTCTGAGATACTCAATAACATATCTGTAAACACTGTATAATCGTATATACTTTCTTTATCTTCCAGATCAGATATATATCTATCTGCTATCTCTGTTATTTGACTTGTATATACTTCCACTCCATCTACTGTAGTTATTGTATTATCTTTCATTTCTGTATCACCTCCGTAAACATTGAGCATATAATAGCGGTATATTACGTCCATTGTCAATAAAAAATATTCCAGTGATATTAACTATATCTATCTGGAATACTATTTACTAACGCTATATATTGTATTTATAAACTTGTGATCTGCTCTTGCTTTTTCTGCATCGTCAGGCTCAGACTGACAAAGAGTCAATCTATTGACTCTCTTATATATTCTTATTCTTTCTCTTATTCTTATTCTAGGCGGCTAACATTAGCATTACTGTTAGTTTTACACAAAAAAAGACAGCCCCCGGAGGAGCTGTCTAATCTGTTTTTTACTTTTCTTCTTTCGGCTTGAATTCTTCTGATCCGCTTTCGATGTAAAGCAAGAAATCATTGATTTTCTTTTCTTCCCATCCGGCTGATCTAAGACCTTCGATCAGTCTTGCTATTTCTGTCATTGTCATATCTTCCATGCTTTCTCCTTTCTCCAGTTCTCACTGGTGACTTGTAAGCTATGTTCCTTACAAGTATTATTATATCACTATTATTTGTGATTTGTCAATCTTCTAATCACTTATTTTAGAGATTATTTTTTCTCTATCTTCTTCCGTTTCTACGTATTTTATTATGTCTCTTGGTTGCATTTCTAATACTGCACATAATCTATTAAGATTATCTAATGATATAGAAGTGTCTCTTTCTTTAAATTTCTTCATTGTAGCCTGTCCGAAAATTCCTGTTTTCTTTGCTACAGTTGTATTTATTCCAATTCTGTCGAGTTCCTTTATTATATCAATTTTATATTCTAGCATTTTCTTCCCTCCTTATTATCTATAGAAAATATTTTACCTTTTCACTGGCAAAAAGTCAATTTATAATTTTCTCTAATTTTTGTGATTTTATTATTGACATTCTCTAATTTTAGTGATAGTATATAACCATAGCAAGGAACAAAAGAAACAAACAACCGGACACACCGAAACCACTCAATACAATGAGGACATAAGACAAGTGATCCGATTAATTGAAAAATTCTAGTTCCAGAAAAAAGAAAAGCCGACCGGAGCAGCTGACAACTAAACCCGATCGGCACCAATCAAAAAAGAAAGGCAGATCAATTATAACACAGATCTGAAAAAGGTGAAAGTTATGAGTAAAAGAATGAGTCACAAAAATTTATTAGCAGAGGGACAGAGATTACATGGAATCTATTTCAGCTGCAATTGCTACACATTTGACAATATCGTTCACTATATGACCAGACTGGAAAATTTTGAAGAAGGTCGTTACTTATGCGGAGATAATGACAAGGAAGTAAACCGCATTATTAGAAACTTAAAAGCAGATTTCCCAGGCACAAAAGGATGCGCAGCAACTCAATTATATTATGCAGCGGGAACATATGGAAACATCGGACAGCTTTATCAATTCGAGATCCTTGATAGTAATTGGGAGGGCACCGGCGAAACATTTTACATTTATTTCTAGGGGGTTGAAAGTTATGAAAAAATTTGATTTATTTATTGGATTCTTTGGAAACGGCGCTACAGTCTATAATAAGGCTGTAGTAGAACATGGAGATTATAAAAAAGTCGCTCATATTGCAGAATGTGGAAAAATTACATGGTATACAGAACCTGGAACCGTTCCGGGGAAAGATTTGCTGCGAATTGAACACACCGCCGACGCCATGCGCGCAAATTATGAGCAGTCAAAAAGATGCGCACATATTTATTTCTAGGAGGTTACAACAATGATAAAAGAATATACATTAGACCCGGAGGAATCCGCAAGAATAGAAAAAATCGAACAACTCACGCCGGAAGATTTAAAAGAATACCACAAATTTTTATGTTCTCTTCCAGAAGCAGAAAGCCAAAGAGAAGCACGTGCCAACGATGCAGCCATTGACGCGTATTTAGGAGTGACACAAATTACACTGTCTAAATCCGAATCGATCAGGCTAGAAATGTATTTTGCGATGACCGGACAGCGGATCACGGACGAGTTGGAAGCATGGGAGAGGCTAAATGGGGAAGTACAGGCAGCCGAACGAAATCTTGTTTTCTGGCAGAATATAAA
>ERZ773228.3147-NODE-3147-length-13951-cov-14.924007_pt1 | contig 13951 bp, 14 predicted proteins | sample MGYA00580524_ERZ773228 | MGnify/ENA primary metagenome ERZ773228 (study PRJEB29015, sample SAMEA2737768) | human gut metagenome | biome: human gut; feature: human-associated habitat; material: faeces | place: China | collected 2012 ...
TTTTACCAACACGTTTTGTCCACCCTTTAAGAATCACTGAAAATCTTAAAATGCCTATGAAACCCGATAAATACAAGCCTCATCGGCCATAAAATCACCACGAAATGTCGTATAGCCTATCACACCCCACGGTAAGCCGGACATAAAAAAAGAGCAGTGCCGAAGCACTGCCCTTTTAGATTAAGCGATGTTCATTAAGCTGCTATTAGCCAACGGTGAACAGCGGATCGCCGCCCTGTACGGACTGGCCTTCCTGAGCCTGCATGGAGGTGATCTTGCCATCGCATGGAGCCATGATCGGGTTGCCCATCTTCATAGCTTCGAGTACGAGGACTTCGTCGCCTGCTGCTACTGCATCACCAACATGTTTGTTGATGCGGATGACTTTACCAGGCATTGGAGCTTCTACGGATTCGCCTGCACCTGCAGGAGCTGCTGCCGGAGCCGGAGCTGGAGCCGGAGCTGCTGCCGGAGCCGGAGCTGGAGCCGGAGCCGGAGCTGGAGCCGGAGCTGCTGCCGGAGCTGGAGCTGCTGCTACTGGAGCTGGAGCTGCTGCCGGAGCCGGAGCTGCTGCTGCAGCGCCGCCGTCTTTAACTACTACATCGTAATCCTGGCCGTTAACTGTTACAGTAAATTTTCTCATTGTCTTTCCTCCTAAATGATTGTACTTTCAACTTTCAATTAGAACTGCTGGTTGCCGGAAACGCCCGCAATGCGAGCTGCGGAAGTCCAGCCAGGTCTAGCTGCCGGGCGGATGGAGACGATTTCGCCGCCACCCATAGCAACGATAGCAGCAGCGATAGCTGCTACGACTGCACCATTGTTAGCTGCTGCTGCTGGAGCTGCTGCCTTTTTAGGAGCTGGTGCCGGTGCTGCGGACTGATTGAGAGATGAACGTACCTGCCAGATCATGATCAGGGCAATTACTGCAACGATAGCAGCAAAAACCGCGATATACATAACTGTACTGTTATCCATCTGTACCCATCCTTTCAATATAGAGATTTAAGCGGCAAATATTAGAGCGGAATGTTTCCGTGTTTCTTTGCCGGATGTACTTCGTGCTTGGAAGCAAGCATCTTCAGTGCATTGATGATTGTTGGGCGGGTATTTCTTGGATCGATTACTGCATCTACATAGCCACGTTCTGCAGCTTTGTAAGGAGTAGCGAATTCCTCGACATATTCCTTTGTGCGTTCTTCTTTGTTCGGGTCTTTCTTGAAGATGATGTTAGCTGCGCCTGCAGGTCCCATAACTGCGATTTCAGCGGTTGGCCAAGCAAATACCTGGTCAGCGCCCTGTTCACGGGAGCACATAGCGATGTAGGAGCCGCCGTAAGCTTTACGCAGAATCATGGTGATCTTCGGAACTGTAGCTTCGCAGTATGCGAACAGCATCTTAGCGCCGTGACGAATTACGCCGGCATATTCCTGCTGTTTGCCAGGCAGGAAGCCAGGAACGTCGACAACGTTCAGAACCGGAATGTTGAAGCAGTCGCAGAAACGAATGAAGCGAGCTGCTTTATCGGATGCGTTGTAGTCAAGGCAGCCTGCCATGAATGCTGGCTGGTTAGCAATGATACCAACAGTCTGTCCGTCCATACGAGCGAAGCAGGTGATGATGTTCTTTGCGAATTCCTTAGCTACATCGTAGTATTCGCCATTATCAACAATGGATTTCAGTACATCATACATATTGTACGGTGCATTGGAGCTTTCCGGCATGATGGTGTCCAGAGCTGGATCAGTTCTGGTCGGATCGTCTCCGGTTTCTACGATCGGAGCGTCTTCCATGTTGTTGCTCGGGAGGAAGCTGAGCAGGTAACGAATCTGTTTAATGCAGTCTTCGTCGTTTTCAGCTGCGAACTGAGCTACGCCGGATGTACGGTTATGGGTCATAGCGCCGCCGAGTGCTTCAGCGGTGATCTTTTCGCCGGTGACGGATTCAACGACAGCCGGGCCGGTCAGGAACATCTGGGATGTTTTCTTAACCATGTAAATGAAGTCGGTCAGAGCCGGGGAGTAAACAGCGCCGCCTGCGGACGGTCCCATGATTGCAGAAATCTGCGGGATTACGCCGGAAGCGATGGTGTTGCACCAGAAAATCTTGCCGTAGCCGGAGAGGGCATCGACAGCTTCCTGAATACGAGCTCCGCCGGAATCGTTCAGGCCTACGCAAGGTGCACCGACTTTGAGAGCCAGTTCATTTACGTGAACGATCTTTGCAGCGTGCATTTCACCAAGGGAGCCGCCTTCAACGGTGAAGTCCTGAGCGAATGCAAATACCAATCTTCCATCAACAGTGCCGTAACCTGTTACAACGCCTTCGCCCGGGAGATCTTTCTTTTCCTGGCCGAAGTTGTGGCAGCGGGATTTTACGAGGGCATTGACTTCAACGAAAGTGCCTTCATCAAACAGAAGAGCGAGTCTTTCACGAGCGGTCAGTTTGCCTTTTGCATGCTGTTTTTCAACACGTTTTTCGCCACCCATAGCCTCAACATGAGCGAGGTTCTTATGGAGAAGTTCAATTCTTTCTTCAACAGTTGCCATTCTTACACCTCCAAAAATATTAGGGTCCCCCGCAAGGGGGATGACTCGCCCAAAACGGGCGAATCATTTGCCATCATTCAACTTATTTATTGAAGGACGGGCCGCCAGGGCGTTCTGTCAGTTCAAGCAGAAGGCCGGTAGCCTTTGGATGCAAGAATGCGATGTGACAGCCGCCTGCACCGACACGCCATTTCTTGTCGATGAGCGGAACTTCTTTAGCCTGCAGATCTGCGAGGCATGCTTCGATGTCGTCAACACGAAGAGCAACATGCTGGAAGCCGTTCTTGCCGCCGTTGGATTTTTCAATGAAACGAGCGATCGGGCCATCCGGAGTTGTGGAACCCAGGAATTCGAGTTCGCAAGCTTCGGTCTGCGGGGATGGTTTGAAGAAGCTTGTTGTTACATGCTGATCTTCAACGGTTTCATCCGGCAGGGATGGATCCAGTCCCAGAATGTCTTTCATCTGCTGTTTAATAAGAGCCAGGTCTTTAACAGCTACGCCTACATGATCGACACACAAAACTTTGAATGCCATAATAACTCCTCCTTTATAAATTATTTGAATATTTTGCCCACGATGGAATCGACGACAGTGAATGGATCAGTTTTCCTTTCAAATACGTCTTCCACGTAGCCATTGAATTCACCCGTCTTGGAGAGGTTTTCTTCAATATGACGGGAAATGCGGTCGTGAATCATTTCGAGCATCTCGCTGCGTGCGCGTTCGCGTCTGCGTTCTTCCAGCAAGCCGGATTCTTCGAGATACTTTCTATGATCACCCAGAGCTGTTACTACATCTTCTACACCCTGGTCTTTATTCGCGATCGTTCTTTCGATCGGCGGACGCCAGTTCTGAGCTTCGCCCAGATCGAGCATCATTTCGATCTCAACATTCAAACGATCTGCGCCGTCGCGATCACATTTATTGATGACAAATACGTCACCGATTTCAAGGATACCAGCCTTGATTGCCTGAATATCGTCGCCAAGTCCGGGTACGAGCACAACAAGTGTGGTATCCGCATTCTTAACGATATCGACTTCGGACTGTCCTACGCCTACTGTTTCGATGAAAATAACATCGAGACCGAAAGCATCCATCAGTTTAACCGCATCTGCGGTCTTGCGGGACAAACCCCCGAGACTGCCGCGTGTACCCATACTACGGATATAAACACCCTTATCCAACGTCAGGTCGTTCATACGAATACGGTCACCAAGAATGGCGCCGCCGGAGAACGGACTGGTAGGATCGACAGCGACGATGCCTACTGTTTTACCCTGTTTGCGAAACTGCTTTATGAGGGCATCAGACAGTGTGCTCTTACCCGCACCAGGCGCACCAGTGATACCGATGACCTGAGCACGACCGGTATGGTGATAGATATCTTTCATGATATCTTCAAAACCATCACGTTCGTCTTCAACGATGGTAATTGCTCTCGCTAAGGCGCGTCTATTTCCATTCCAAAAATCCTTCATAGAAAATTCCATGGATACACCGCCTTTTCGAGGAGTAAATCAAGAGAAATAAATAGTTGTAAAGGGCTGAGAGTGCACCCAGCCCTTTAACAGCTAAATTACACTAATAAACCGCCAAGTGGTAGTCTAAAAGCTAATTATTTTACATTTGCCTGGATGAAGTCAATAACTTCTTTGGTTGGTGTGCCAGGTGTGAAGATAGCCTTTACGCCTGCTTTTTCCAGACCTGAGATATCAGCAGCCGGAATTACGCCGCCGCCGATTACGAGTACATCGCCCATGCCTTTAGCTTCAAGAGCCTTGACAACTTCCGGGAACAGTGTGTTGTGAGCGCCGGACAGCAGGGACAGTGCTACTACATCAACGTCTTCTGCGTCAGCTGCTTCAACGATCTGTTCAACGGTCTGGCGAAGACCTGTGTAAATAACTTCCATGCCTGCATCACGGAGTGCACGGGCAATAACCTTTGCGCCGCGATCATGTCCATCAAGACCCGGTTTAGCTACGAGTACTCTGATACGTTTATCTGCCATTGTTAATTACCTCCAGAACTATTTCCGATTATCGAATTAAAGTGTGTTGTGCGGTTTGTATTCGCCGAATACCTTACGGAGTACTCCGCAGATTTCGCCGAGGGAGCAATAAGCACGTGCGCAGTCGAGAATAACTGGCATCAGGTTTACTTCTTCATCAGCAGCTGCAACTTCCAGCTTCTTCAGTTCTTCCTGAACCTTAGCGTTATCACGTTCTGCTTTAACTTTAGCCAGTTTGTTCTTCTGGAATTCACCAGCGGAGGAGTCAACCTTCAGCAGGCCTTCAACCGGTGGTTCTTCCATTGTGAACTTGTTGACGCCAACGATTGTCTTTTCGCCGGATTCAACAGCCATTTGCCAAGCATAAGCGGAGTCCTGAATTTCCTTCTGGATATAGCCTTTATCAATAGCTTCTACAGCGCCGCCCATTTCATCGATCTTTCTGATGTATTCTTTAGCTTCAGCTTCGATAGCGTTGGTCATAGCTTCAACATAGTAGGAGCCGCCGAGCGGATCAACTACGTCAGCCAGGCCGGATTCATAAGCAACGATCTGCTGTGTACGCAGAGCGATGGTTACGGATTCAGTGGTTGGCAGAGCCAGAGCTTCATCGCGGGAGTTGGTGTGCAGGGACTGGGTTCCGCCCATAACAGCTGCTGCTGTCTGCAGAGCAACACGAACGATGTTGTTGTTTGGCTGCTGAGCTGTCAGCATGGAGCCTGCGGTCTGGGTGTGGAAACGCAGTTTCATGGATTTTTCGTTTTCAGCGTGGAATCTTTCTTTCAGAATTGTAGCCCACAGACGACGGGAAGCGCGGAATTTAGCGACTTCTTCGAGTACGTTGTTGTGTGCATTCCAGAAGAAGGACAGACGTGGAGCGAATTCATCGATGTGCATGCCAGCTTTCAGAGCTGCTTCGATGTAAGCGATACCATCAGCGATGGTGAATGCGATTTCCTGAGCAGCGGTGGAACCAGCTTCACGGATGTGGTAACCGGAAATGGAGATGGTGTTCCACTTCGGAACGTTCTTGGAGCAGTATTCGAAAATGTTGGTGATTAAACGCATGGATGGTTTAACCGGGAAAATGTAGGTGCCGCGAGCGGAGTATTCCTTCAGAATATCGTTCTGAATGGTGCCGCGGAGTGCGGAAGCAGGAACGCCCTGTTTTTCGGCAACTGCAATGTACATAGCGAGCAGAACGGATGCCGGTGCGTTGATGGTCATGGATGTGGAAACTTTGCCCAGGTCGATCTGATCGAACAGGATTTCCATATCTTTCAGGGTATCAATAGCAACGCCTACTTTACCAATTTCGCCTTCAGCCATCTTATCATCGGAGTCATAACCGATCTGGGTTGGAAGGTCGAATGCTACGGACAGACCAGATCCGCCGTTAGCAATCAGGTAACGATAACGTTTGTTGGATTCTTCAGCGGTTGCGAAGCCTGCATACATACGCATGGTCCAGAGACGGCCACGATACATGGTCGGCTGTACGCCACGGGTGTATGGATATTCGCCCGGGAAACCGAGGTCTCTTTCATAATCAAAACCTTCGAGATCGAGAGGTGTGTACAGGTTCTTGTGTTTAAGACCAACTCTTTCCGGATGTTTTGCCGTCTGTTTTGCATATTCTGCATTGTAGGCATCAAGTTTAGCTTTCAGGGATTCGTTAGACATGAGTTCATCTTCCTCCTAAAAAAGTAAGTAAGTAACTTCTGGGGAAAAACTTCCCATCATTTATCAGCGGCGGCGTCTTTATGCTCTTCTCACTGTTTTCTAAGGGAACTTCTTTCCGGTCCAGGGCCCGCAACGTCTTCCCCGCTGCAGCGCTTTTTCAAGTCTTCTTGCAGCGGTTTCAGGACACTTGCGAAACCCATGAGTATGACACTGTCAATGGGCAGTCATCATCATAGATTATTATACAGTACTGAGTTTATTTGTAAAGCATTAAAAATTTTAATACAGCACTAAATTATTTCTTGAAGTGCATATCGCCGGTTTCTGCCAGGCTTTCATGGAATTTGAAAGCTTCCGGAAGAATGTGCGGGGTCTGGCTGTGGCCGCATGCGGCAACTGCTCTTTCATAGTAGTCCATGAGCTGATCTCTGTAGGACGGATGAGCAACGTTGTTGATGATAACCTTTGCTCTTTCCTTCGGGCTCAGGCCGCGAACATCTGCGACACCCTGTTCAGAGATGAATACATGGGTATCATGTTCGGTGTGGTCAACATGGGAGCACATCGGAACAACTGCGGAGATCTTGCCGCCCTTAGCGGAGCTGTGGCAGAAGAAACAGGACAGGAATGCGTTACGAGCGAAGTCGCCGGAACCGCCGATGCCGTTCATCAGCTTGGTGCCTGTTACATGGGTGGAGTTTACGTGACCGTAAATATCCATTTCAAGAGCGGTGTTCATGCCGATAACGCCGATACGACGAACAACTTCACCGTTGTTGGAGATTTCCTGCGGACGCAGAACGATCTTCTTGTTGTATTTTTCGATGTTGTCATAGAAGCGTTTCAGACCTTCCGGAGATGGGGACAGGGAAGTACCGGAAATCATGTCGATCTTATCTTTGTCGATCAGGTCGAACATACCATCCTGAATAACTTCGGTGTATACGGACAGGTTCTTGAACTGGGATTCAACGAGGCCGTGGATAACTGCGTTAGCAACGTTGCCTACGCCAGACTGCAGCGGAAGCAGGTTTTCCGGAAGTCTGCCCTGTTTAACTTCGTTTGTCAGGAATTCTACCAGGTTGTTGCCCATTGCTTCAGCGTCGTCATCGAGCGGAGCCAGTGCACGGGTTACGTCTGGCATATCGCATGGAACGATAGCTACGATCTTGGACGGATCGCATTTGATGTACGGTGTGCCGATACGGTCGCCAGCGTGGAGAATCGGAATCGGTTCGCAGTGCGGCGGGTTCTTACGCATGTAAATATCAGCCATGCCTACGAGGCCGAGTGGCTGAGTGGTGTTAACTTCGACAATGACTTTCTTAGCGGTGTCTACGTATACCGGAGAGTTGCCGATAGCGGTTGTCGGGTAGATTTCGCCGTTCGGTCCGATCTTGCATGCTTCAACGACTGCGAAGTCCGGGCCGGTTACGCGTTCGCCTTTAACGTTGGTGAAGAAGCCAGCACGAACCTGCTGTGCTACATGAGACAGATGCAGGTCATAGTAGCTTACCTGGCCATTGTTGATGGCTTTCCTCAGGTTAGCGTTTGTCTGGTAAGGCATACGAACTCTGACGCCGTTTACAGCAACCAGTTCGGTATCGATCTGGGAACCGGTGGAAGCGCCTGTCCAGATATCTACCTGGAACGGGGTCTGTTTCATGCGTTCTGCGAGTTCATGCATTGTAATTTTCGGATAGCCGCATGGCGTAAATCCGGAAATACCGATGATGTCCCCTGCATTGATCATAGCTGCAGCTGCTGCGCCTGGCATGACCTTGGAGAGAAGGCTCTTGTCCTCAATCCTGCTAAGGAATTCACTATCATTGGTGTCGATCATTACTATCATCCTCCCAAAAATAAAATAATATATAAAAGTCCACAGCTTGATTTACCTGCTTTTGCTGCAGATCTTTTTACCTCAGTAAAAAACACAGTCTATACGAGACGGGAATGTTTTCTTCTCTTTATCGAAAATGTTCGGTAAACATTTACTTCAAAAAATCCATTTCCTAATCTAATTCATCATACTGACTGCATTTTTATTTACCTTATCACCTTTATCATTATACCACATTTTCTGAGATTGTATCCCCTAAAATAGGTTCTCTGTTTCTTAATTTCTATTATGGGTCATATAAATAATTCCTATTAGACAAATTATGATTTACATGTTGTATAACAATGAAATTTACAGAAAACCATAATCATATATTTCTATTTTTCGTTTGCATGACTTATGCATGAAGCCCACAAACCCGCCAGACTCCAGAAACAAAATGATACGGAACGGCTAAAAAGTACATGGTCTCCGAAGCTGATAATGGCAATCAAGATGACGGCAAGCATGCCGCCTAGGCCCATGGCACGGTCAAAGGCAGTCTCTCCCCCTTTGAAAATCCTGTAGGCGATGATACCCTGCGCAAAGAAAGCAGCCAGGAATGCAAGGCCACCCGGGATCCCTACTTCGGCCAGCATGTTCAGGTACATGTTGTGTGCATGGAAAATCAGTACATTGTCATTCTGTATAAAGAAATTGTAATCCGGGTATGCGAGGAAATACGATCCCCAGCCGATGCCCAGAAGAGGATGTTCTTCAATCATGGCTCTCGTGCTTTCCCAGAGAGCGAAGCGAAGATCGACGGACGTGTCATCCCCTCTGAAAAGGGAAAGGAAACGTTCGGCAATCTGTCCGTGATAAAAGAGAAGGCCAATCGGAACGAGCAGGAATAAAAGACCGAATCTCTTATCATGGAAAATGGCAAGGCCTGCCACGATGCCGCCGGCTGCCACCCACGCGCCTCTGGAATAGGTAAGCGCCAGGCAGGTAAGGAGCACCAGCAGGACGATTCCGAAAATGTACTTTCTTCTCCCCTTCTTCTCATAGAGAAAGAAAGAGGAAAGCGCACTGATGATCATCAGAAGGTAAGCGCCCAGAAGGTTCGGATTCTCCAGCGTCGAATACATGCGGCGGCGGAGAAGCGGGAAACGCTCCGGATCGACCCAGCTCTGCGCTGTAAGATCCTTTGCCATGTCATGGGCATCCGCATACTGGAAGAAACCGTAAGCGGCCACACAGAGAGCGCCTGCCAGGAAGGCATAGAGCGCCTTTTCCTTTTCCCTGACCGTATGGATCGTGGAAAAGACCATGAGGTAGACGGCCGCATAAAGAAGCGGCTGGAGCGACCAGTTGAAAATCGAGAAGAAGCTGTCCTTGGATACGGCCGTGGACAGAAGCGAACACGCTAAAAAGACGGCTCCTGCTCCCCAGTATGGAGGGACGCGGAAGGACACTTCTTTTGCTGTACGCCAGTTGACCAGCCACAGAATGAGGGCCGGAATGAGGGGCGCATAGAAAAGAAACGGATTCAGCGGAATCAGGAACAGCGTCAAATATAAAAGATATAGGACATGCTCGCGCGAGCATGCTTTATGCATCAGGCCGGAAAAACCCATTTCCACCTCCGGCTAATCAATTCTATAAAAGGAACCACTTTGTTCCGTATCTCATTATAATAGACTGATTCTTTTAGGGCAACGGCACGCCCTTTCGTCCTTTTCTCCTTTAAAGCGCTTTTTCTTCACTTTTTCTCTCTTTTACTTTCGTATTCTCAAAATAACAATTTTAAAATTTTCTTGACGCTCCCCTGACAAAATGCTATAGTATGTCCAACTTGATACAAGCGATGAAGAGAAGAGTACGCGGAAAGAAAGCCAAAGAGAGTCCCGTATGGTGAGAAGGGACGCCGGACATCCGCCGAACATGGCCTTGGAGCATGCGCCGCCAAATGATGAAGCGGCCCGGGAGTTCCCGTTACAGGACGGGAGTGCCTTTGCACTTCACAAGGTCTTTCCGGCGACGGAAAGGCGAACATGGGTGGTACCACGAAACAGAATCCTTCGTCCCGTCGGGAAGAGGGATTTTTTTGTACCCGGAATCGTTATTGCCACGAAATCATAAGGAGGACTTACTATGAACTACCGCAAAACTCTCGCCGTTTCCCTCGCTGCTCTTGCTGCCGCTGGTCTCATCGCCGGCTGCGGCGGAGAAAAACCGGCCGCTTCCAAGGCTGCAGGCTCTGCTTCCAAAACAACGACCATCAAAGTCGGCGTCTCCCCTGTTCCGCATGAACAGATTGTGAACGCCGTGAAGGATCAGCTTGCCAAGAAGGGCATCAATGTAGAAATCGTCGAATTTACTGACTATGTCCAGCCGAACCTGGCCCTGAACGACAAGAGCCTTGACGCAAACTTCTTCCAGCACAAACCGTACCTGGATGAATTCTGCAAATCCAGAGGCCTGAAGCTTGCTTCCGTCGGCGCAGTTCATCTTGAACCAATGTCCGTCTTCTCCAATAAGTACAAATCCCTCTCCGAACTGCCGGACGGCGCATCCATTGCCATCCCGAACGATCCGACCAATGGCGGCCGTGCTCTCCTCGTCCTCCAGTCCGCCGGCCTGATCAAACTCCGCGACGGTGCTCCTGTCACTGCCACCCTGCAGGATATTGCTGAAAACCCGCACAACCTGAAATTCTCCGAACTCGAAGCTCCGCAGCTCCCAAGATCCCTGGCTGACGTCGATGCCGCTGTCATCAACATCAACTTTGCCCTGGAAGCCAAGCTGAATCCGAAGGATGCCATCTACACAGAAAGCAAGGACTCCCCGTACGCTAACATCGTAGCTGTAAGAGCAGGCGATGAAAACCGTCCGGAAATCCAGGAACTGATGAAAGCACTCACCAGCCCTGAATCCAAGAAGTTCATCGAAGACACCTACAAAGGCGCTGTCATTCCTGCATTCTGATCAACTAATTAAGGAAATAGAAAAAGGGGCTGTGGCAAAATGTTCAATCATTTTGCTGCGGCTCCTTTTTCATTGTTATATTCGCTTGGAGGAATTATCCAACATATTTATCTATCTGTTTTATCTGAAAACCTCAAAAGATGCTTCGCCTTTTTAGAAACTGCACCTTTTGAAAACCATACAACCAGCCTTTGGCTGTCAGAAATCAACCCTATCCTTTTACTTATAACTGTACCCCTTTCGGCGCATGCGCGCCACTTCCCCCGAAGGTGGCAGCTTCGCGAGGAATAAAGAAAAGATTTCCAATCTGATTCGTTTTAAACCTTTCGTACCCCTTCCCCTGCCATACTCGCCTTCCCCGCCCCAGGAAGCCGAGGCCGTACTTCCCCTTATTTTGTCACATCCCCTTTTCATTGGCGCTATAACTGCCCGCAAAAAAGAGGCCCCGGGATTTCCGGAGAGCCTCTTCTTTTATTATATATACTATATATATGTATTTCTGCTATAAGCCCTTATTTCAGGACTGTTCCGTCAGCAAGGGTAATGGTGTGGCCGTTGAAGTTGATGGTGCCAAGGTTGTTGACGGTGGTTGCCTGGCTGTCAGCGGTAAGGTTCCATACGGAGCCTGCTCCGATGAAGATGTCGGCATTGGTCTTGTACTTTTCGCCGCCCTGTGCGTTCGGGATGATAGTGATGGCGCCGGTCCATACGGAGTTGTTTCTAAGGGTCAGGTTGACGTCGGAAATCGTATCGACGACGATATCGCCATTCAGTGTTTCTTCATCAGCAATCAGTTCGACATGGCCGCCGTTAGCGCCCGGGGTACCCCAGCCGTAAGCGCCGTCATTGCCAAGGGCTGAGAGGATCGGAAGGCCCGGATCCTGCTGGAGTGTTGTCTTCTTCAGCGTGATGCGGTTGTGGGTGCCGGTGACGAGGAACATGCCGCCGTGATGGGAAATCAGGGTGGAGCCTGTTGCATTGAACTGCTGTACGCCCATGGTTCCGATAGCGGAAGGATCAGCGTAGAGAACGATGTTGTACGGTACGGACCCCGTTTCATTGCCTTCGAGCGTGGAGTTTTCAAGGGAAAGTGTATTGTTATTGCGGACTACGGCTGCCTTGGTGTTCTGTGCGTTCACGCTGCTGTTTGTCAGTGTGACGTCACCATTGACGTATGCGCCGTGGGAGTCCTTGCCGGTCGTGGTGAAATGGCTGCTTTCAGCAAGAATCATGCCGCCGTTCTGGGATACCTTCATAGCCGGGGATGCATAGCCGGATGTGGTAACGGTCGTGTTGACGACTTTCATCATGGCTCTTTCTGCTGTTTCAAGGGCAGGAGAATTGTTTCCTGTCGTTGTAACGGTGGAATCCGTCAGGTTGAGGTAGGTTCCCTTGCTGTATCCGAATGCGCCCGGTGCTCCGAGAGCAGAGGACGTGATGGATGCCTTTGTGAATGCGCCGTGGCCGCCATGGGTGACAAGGAGAGCTGCGTTCATACCGTACTGATCGGAGCTATCCGTATTCGTAGCATCGCCGGTCTTTGTGAATGTGTCGCCTGCTGCGCTCATGTAAGCATAGGAAACGCGAAGTGCATTCTGGTCAGCGGCTGTAGATGTATAAGTCTGTGCATCATAAGTGCCGTCTGTTTCAATCGTTGCTGCGCTTGTCCCCTGATCAGCCGTGTACTTGGCAGTCTGCGCCGGTGTCGGTGCGGGCTCAGGTTCCGGCTCCGGTTCAGGAGCTGGCGTGGGCTCAGGTTCAGGAATGGGTTCCGGGGCCGGAGCCGGTTCCGGTTCAGCCGGTTTCGGAGCTTCCGGAGAAAGGTTCTTGAATGTGCCATCTTCTACGGCTTTTTCAACGTCAGGCAGTGTCAGGGACATGCCTTTCAGAAGCGCTTCAGTGTAGTTGACTTCCGGCTGAGCAGCCTCGGCCGGAGCGCCTGCGGCAGCTGTCGTTTCCTGTGCCTTGGCCGGCTGTGCAGCTGTAGATGCAGCCGCTGCCGGTGCTGCGTCCGCTGCAAAAGCGGACATAGAGCCGGCGCCTGTCATGACCAGGGCGCAGAGTAAAGCGGTCAGTTTGCTGTGTTTCATATATTTCCTCTTTTCTGAATAAAGATGATTCATACTCTGGATTCATTTGCTTGATTTATAGATACTAACACTGTTATTTTACATCAAATCGGCCTCGTTGTCACCCGTTCTGCTTTTTATACCGTTTATCACCCCTCATAAATTTTTTATCCTTGCAAAATGTTTCGCAGTATAGTAAAATTCGTATGGTTCTAAGTTTTAGCGTTGACTAATCCCCAACATATAGTATAATGAAGGTAAAGATAGGACAAATTCTATCTTTGCTCACACTAAGAGGAGGACCAACATGGAGGAAAAGCAATTTATCCGCCATTTACCCAGAGCATCCGTGCTCACTTTGAAGGATCAGATCTCCTATCAGGAAGGTCAGATCGCAAGCAAGACGCTGGCGCAAAATAAAAACGTCAGCCTAACCCTCTTTGCCTTTGATAAAGACGAAGAGATCAGCTCTCATCAGTCCACGGGCGATGCTATGATCCAGGTACTGGAAGGAAAGGCTCGCATCATGGTCGGCAAGGAATTCTTCGAGGTTTCCGAAGGAGAATCCATATTGATGCCCCATGACGTAGACCATGCAGTCTATGCGCTGGAACCGATGAAAATGTGTTTGACCGTTGTATTCCCTTATGAAAGATGAAGCGATTTAACGGACCGGAACTCCGTCCCCCCGGCGGCTCCGGGTTAAAAAGAGAGGCTTATAGGACATTTCGTGTTGGTTTTAATGCCGATGGAGCCCGATAAATACGGGTTCCATCGGCATTTTAAGATTTTCAGTGATTCTTAAAGGGTGGACAAAACGTGTTG
>ERZ773228.3148-NODE-3148-length-13951-cov-4.577504_pt1 | contig 13951 bp, 10 predicted proteins | sample MGYA00580524_ERZ773228 | MGnify/ENA primary metagenome ERZ773228 (study PRJEB29015, sample SAMEA2737768) | human gut metagenome | biome: human gut; feature: human-associated habitat; material: faeces | place: China | collected 2012 ...
CCGGGTTTTTCGTGCGTGTCGCCGCGCGCTATTTGCGGGAGACCTTCAGGGCGAAGCCTCCTCCGGGAGCCATCTTCACCGTCAGCTTCCGGTCGGCGGGAATTTCGACCGACTCGCGTTTGTAGTCGCGGGCCGCCTTGTCGGCGTTGACGCCGTCGCGGAACAGTTCGGCGGTGTAGGCGCCCTCGCCCAGGAAGCCGAGGTCTATGGTCAGGGTACGGGCGTTCCAGTCGGTCATGCCGCCGACGTACCAGGTGTCGCCCTTGCGGCGTGCGATGGAGACGTACTCCCCGACGCGGCCGTCGAGACCCACGGTCTCATCCCAAGTCGTCGGGACGGAGGCGATGAACTCCGTGCATTCCGGCTCGCGCATGTAGTTCGACGGCGAGTCGCACAGCATGTTGAACGGCGATTCGAAGATCACGTATTCGGCCAGCTGGCGGCAGCGCGTGCCCTGGCTCATGGCCTCGGAGCCTACGGCGCGGAAGTTCCGGCGCGTGGCGTTGCGCATGGCGCCCTGCGTGTAGTCCATCGGTCCGGCGAGCATGCGGATGAAGGGGATCGTCACGTCGTAGGTCACCATGTCGGTCTTCTCGCTGGTCCACTTCATCTGCTCCAGCCCGAAGACGCCCTCGAAGTTGAGCACGTTGGGATAGGTGCGCTGGATTCCCGCGGGCTTGTGGTAGCCGTGCATGTCGAGGAACAGGCGGTATTTGGCGGCCGTTTCCGCGAGGCGGTAGGTGAAATCGGCGATCTTCTGGTCGTCGCGGTCGAGGAAATCGACCTTGAAGCCCTTGATCCCCATCTCCGAGTAGTGCTTGCAGACGCGTTCGAGGTCGCGTTCCGTGGCATAGAAACCGGCCCAGAGGACGATGCCCACGCCGCGTTCCTTGCCGTAGGCGACCAGTTCGGGCAGGTCGATTTCGGGGACGACCTGGAAAAGGTCGGCCTTTTTGTTCACGGCCCAGCCTTCGTCGAGGATGACGTATTCGATGCCGTGGTCGGCGGCGAAGTCGATGTAGTATTTATAGGTTTCGTTGTTGATTCCCGACTTGAAGTCCACGCCGTAGAGGTTCCAGGTGTTCCACCAGTCCCAGGCCACCTTGCCGGGTTTGATCCACGAAACGTCCTCCACGCGCGAGGGTGCGGCGAGACGGTAGACCATGTCGTTGTCGGCCAGCTGGATGTCGCGTCCGGCGATGGCGAAGACGCGCCACGGGAAGGTGCGGGTCCCCGAGGTGCGGGCGATGAAGTCCTCGCGCTCGGTCACCAGCAGTTGCAGTTCGTTGTGGCCTCCCTGCACCTCCTTGGCCGGATAGGGCGCGAAGTTGCCCCGGAGGGCCTTGCCGCCCGTGGGGTTGTAGAGGTACATGCCCGGGTAGTCCTCCAGGTCGGCCTCGGTGATGACGATTTTCGCCGTTCCGGCGTCTGCCAGGATGGGCAGGAAGGCCAGGCGGTCGTCGGCGACCTTCGAGACGGGCTGGGTGGAGTAGGTGTTTTCGAAGCTGTTGAAGTAGTAGCGGGCCAGCCCCGGTTCCTTCTTGCCGTCGCGGGCGTAGGGAACCAGCGTCGTGAAGTCCTCCGGGAAACGGATGTCCACCAGCTCGTCCGTAACGGTGATTTCGTCCTTCATCGAGGTGCGGAACCGGTAGGCCGCGCCGTCGTCATAGGCCCGGAAGTCGATGCCGTAATCCCCTTTGAACGTAAGCGTCAGCGAGTTGTATCGGTCCTCGACGGCGCTGCGCTTGTAAAAGGGCGCTTCGATGATTTCGTCGACGCTTTTTGCCGACGCCTTGCGCACCGAGGCTTTGCGGCCGAGCACGCGCCCGTCGGCGAGCGTGAGCGAAAGGGGCGAGGGGGCGATCAGCTCTTTGCCGTCGCGCGAAATGGAGTAGGTGACGGCGTCGGCGCTGACATCCACGCGTACGGCGATTTTCCCGTCGGGGGATTTCAGATCGTAGGTTTTGGCTGCGGAAATTCCGGTCCCGGCACTGAATAGCAGAAGTGTCAGAAGTAGTTTTTTCATAATGGATTATTGGGTTTGAGCTACGAAAATAGTGAAAAAAACGCGAAAACCGGCGTTTCGGGCGGAAAATCGGTTACTTTCCCTGCAATGCGTCCATCACGGCGTTGCTCTGGCGGCGGAAAAGACGCAGGTTGTAGGTGAACTGGAACGACACGTAGCGGCCGACGGCCAGGTTCGTCACGTTGCGCAGCGTCGTTCCCGACACCGTGCGGCGGAAGGTCGTGCCGTTCTGGTCGAGAATGTCGTTCACTCCGACGCTGGCTTCGCCCAGGCAGTTGCGGAAGAGCTTGACACCGAGCATCGCGTTGCAGATCAGCCGCTCTTCGAGGAACGTGTCCGTGATCCCCCGGTAGTAGTTGTAGTCGGCGTTGGCGCGCAGGACGAGGCGTTTCCAGAGGACGAACGTCGTCTCGGCTTTCGCCGTCTGACTGAAATAGGTGTTGTCGAGCGTGCGCACCTCGGAGGAACTCCGGCTCACGTTGTAGCGGCCCGTGTAGCTCAGGCGGAAGTCCACCGCTTCCGAGATGTTGCTGCCGAGCGTCAGTCCGGCATTGTAGGCGTTGTTGTTCAGAAAGTTGCGTTCGCCGTTGATGATGCTCGGGATGCGGCCCGTCGAGATGCCCGCCCGGAAATTGAGGTTCGAGCGCAGCCACCGGACCGGCATGCCGTAGTTGACGCTGGCGCGCAGGCTCCAAAGTCCCGCGAGGTTGACCGGCTTGGTGTACTGGTTGCCTTCGCCCAGTTTGGTCCCTTCGTCGTCGATCACGAAATCCGGCGAGTCGATCACCAGCGAGTCGGTGATGGTGTTGGGGCTGGCCGTCGCTTCCGCCGAGACGGTGAAGGTGCGCCCTTTGGCGGGATTCGCCCGGATGTACTGGCCCGAAAGGCGGTGGGTGTAGACCGGGTCGAGACCGGGGTTTCCGGCGAAGACGTTTTGGCGGTTGGTGGTGTTGACGATGTCCTGCAAGTCGGTGGCGCGGGGATTCGACGTGCGTCCCGAAGCGTTGAACTTCAGGGTGTTGTTGCGGTTTACGTTGATGTTGGCCACCACGCTGTATGTCAGGTTGTCGAACGACGTCTCGGTCTTCCGCGCATAGGGAAAGGCGTAGTCGCTGCTGAAGGCGGCGTGCTGGTAGTGGAGCGTTCCGGCGATCTTCGTCTTTTTGAAATAATACTGGTACGTACTGCCGATGCGGTGGGTCAGGTAGGCGTAGTCGTATTCGGTGGACTGCCTGGGGTTGCGCTCGTCCGGAAAGACGTTCTCTTTGGTGAGCACGAACGTATTGCGTTCGACGCTGTTGTCGGTGTAGTTGATGCGGTATTCGAAGCTCAGGCGCGAGCGTTTCGAGAGCGAACGGGTGTAGCTCACGTTGCCGTTCACGTCGTAGCCCGGCTGGTCGCGGTCGGTGCGCGTGATGTTGCGCGAAGAGTAGTCCGACGTGTCGCACTCGATGTTGTCCGGGTCGCGGAAGGTGTACTGCCGCGGGCGGCTCAGCTGTTCGTAGCTGCGGTAGGTTCCCCCGGCTCCGACGGTCAGGTTGTGCGACTTGGCGCCCGGCAGGCGGTAGCGGTAGAGCAGGTAGTTCGAGACGTTGTAACCGTCGCTGTTGTTGTGGCCGAAGTTGCGGCGGCGGTAGACGAAGCGGATGTCGTCGTCGGAGAACTTGTTGTCGGTGCGGCTCCGAAGTTCGTTGCGGGAGTTGTTGTCCTGCAGGCTGAACGAGGTGCGCATCATCACCGAATGGCGGTCCGAGAACTTGTAGTCGATGCGCGAGTTGAAGCGGTGGTTGAGGTTGAGCGTCTTCGAGCGGTTCTCGTCGTTGTAGAGCACCAGTTTGTCCGTCGAAGTGAAGGTCTGTCGGTCGCTTTGGCTGGTGTTGCGGTTGTCGGTGCGGTTGAAGAAGTAGCTGGCCGTGACCTTTCCCTTCGCGCCCCAGTCGTCGCTGTAATTGACGCCGATGGCCTGCACCGTCGAGATGCCGTCCAGCGGGCGGACCATGAAGCTGTTGTTCGGGCTTTTCCGGCCCGACCGGTCCGTCGTGCCGAGAATGTCCTCGAACGAGAAGTTCTGGCGGCTGATGTTGTTCGCCAGGCCGACCACCGAGATGCGGCGGTCGTTGTCGAAAATGTTGACATTGCCGCCCCCGATGTACTTGTCCGCAATGCCGTAGGCGCCGTAGAGGCGGCCGAAGGCGCCCCGCCGCTTGTCGGGAAGCGTCACGATGTTGAGCGACGTGTGCCCTTCGCCGGTGTCGACGCCCGTGAACTCCGACTGGTCGCTCTGCGAGTTGTAGATGTCGATGCTCTCGATCATGTCGGCCGGAATGTTGCGGATGGCCGACATCACGTCGTTGCCGAAGAACTCGCGTCCGTCGACGTAGACCCGCTGCACGGTGCGCCCCTGGGCTTCGATGCCGCCGTCGGCGACCTCCAGTCCGGGCATCTTCGAGATCAGCGATTCGGCGTCGGCGCCGAACGAGACCTTGTAGGCCGAGGCGCGGTAGGAGAGCGTGTCGCCGCGCACCGACGAACGGAGCGCCGGGGCTTCGACGGTCACCTGGTCGATGGCTTCGGCGCGGGGCGCGAGCCACAGCGAATCGAGCCGGACGGTTGCCGCGCCGACCCGCAGGTCGCGGCGCAGCGAGTCGTAACCGAGCGAGGTGACGGTGAGGCGGTAGTCCCCGTGCGGCACGCGGGGGAACGTTCCGCGTCCGTCGATGTCCGAAGTGGTATAGAGTGGCGCCGCCGCGGTGTCGGTGCGGCTGCGCAGCTCGGCCACGGCGCCCACGACGGCCTCGCGCGTCGCCCGGTCGGCGACGCGGAAACGCACCTCTGCGGACTGTGCCGCGGCGGTCGCGGCGCAGAGCAGAAATTGCAGGAGCAGCAGTGTTTTTCCCGGGTTCATCGGATTAGGGAAGGATTCAGTTGCTAAAGATAGCAATTTTGATCTTTCGGTCCCTCTTTTTTGGGGATGTTTGTGACATATTGGGACGCCGTTCGACAAGTTTTGACCATAAAATGGTCCCGATTGCCTTGCCGTTTGCGTATTTTTGTCAAAATAATTGCGGAGCCCGATCCGTTTCACTCGTAAATCTGGGAACCTTAACATGAAGAACAAGGATATTTTCACCTTCCGCGACGCGGAGAAACAGGCGGGTCCGGTCGCCTTTTCGACGATGCTCAAGCCGGCCGGTTCGGCGTGTAACCTCGACTGCCACTATTGCTACTACCTGGACAAGGCCGTGCAGTACGGCGGCCGGCAGGCCGTGATGAGCGACGAGCTGCTGGAACTTTACGTGAAACAATATATCGAGGCCAACGAGGTTCCGACGGTGCAGTTCTGCTGGCACGGCGGCGAACCGCTGCTGCTGGGGGTGGATTTCTACCGGAAGGCGATGGACTTCCAGCAAAAATACGCCGATGGCAAGAAGATCGAGAACATCCTCCAGACCAACGGCACGCTGGTTGACGAGGCGTGGTGCGACCTCTTTGCCGGGAACAATTTTCTGGTGGGGATTTCGCTCGACGGGCCGCAGGACATTCACGACGCGTTCCGCCTGACGAAGGGCGGCCGGCCCACTTTCGAGCGGGTGATGCGGACGATCGAAATGTTCCAGCGCAGCGGCGTGGAGTACAATACGTTGAGCGTGGTGAACCGTCTGTGCGAGGGGCGCGGCGGGGAGATCTACCGCTTCTTCCGCGACACGGTGCACAGTCGGTACATGCAGTTCCTGCCTGCCGTGGAGCATGTCGTCGACAAGCCCGGGTTCCACCGCCCGCTGATCGTCTCGCCCGACCGCGAGGGGGCGCGGCTGGCCGAATGGTCGGTGACGGCCAAGGGTTACGGGGGGTTCCTGTGCGACGTGTTCGACGTGTGGGTGGTGAGCGACGTGGGGCGTACGTTCGTGCAGATGTTCGACGCGACGCTGGCCCAGTGGTGCGGCGTGCCCCCGGGCGTCTGCTCGATGGGCGAGACGTGCGGCGACGCGCTGGTCGTCGAGCACAACGGCGACGTCTATTCGTGCGACCACTTCGTCTATCCCGAATACAAGTTGGGCAACATCCGCGAAACGCCGTTGTCGGAGATCTACCGTTCGCGCAAACGGGTGGATTTCGGCCTTGCCAAGCGCAATGCGCTGCCCGCCGAATGCCTGCGGTGCAAATACTATTTCGCCTGCCGGGGCGAATGTCCGAAACACCGCTTCGAGACCGGTTCCGACGGCTGCCGCAAGAACTCGCTCTGCGAGGGATTGCAGCATTGGTTCCGCCATTCGGAACCCTACATGGAGTACATGCGCGACATGCTGGCGCGCGAGCAGTCCCCGGCGTGGGTCATGCCCTTCGCCCGCAAGCGCATGGGGCTGATGTAGCGCCTTACCCGGTTTTTTCCGTTTTTTCCGTTTTTTGCGTTTCAGGAGCGCCCGCACGAGCGGCACGGCCGATGCGGGGGTGAGCCATCCCGCGACCGAACGCGCGTCGGCGATCCTTTCGGCGTAGGTTTGGGCCGCCGGGAGCGTTTCGTGCGCCGTGCGGGCCGCGGGGCCGGCCGGGACTTCTGCGGCGGAATGGGCCTGAAAACAGAGGAGGCGCCGCATTGCTGCGACACCTCCGTACGTGCAGGTCCTGTAAGCCGGGTTCTGTTCCCGGGGCGAACCCCGGGCCCCTGTCATTTATCTAGGACGGCAGTCTCCTGCCGCCTCAAGCAACCTACCCCCCGGCATCGGGCGAGCAACCCTTGATTGCCGGTATACACGGTCTTGCAACCCACGGGACGTACTGCCGGGCGACATTGCTGCCCCCGCGGTGGGCTCTTACCCCGCCTTTTCACCCTTACCCGCCGGAATTCCGAAAATCCCCTGCGGGCGGTCGTTTTCTGTTACGCTGCCACAACCTCACGGCTGTCAGGTCATTAGCCTGCGTGGCGCTCTGCGTTGCCCGGACTTTCCTCTCCCGGCCTGCGGCCGGCAGCGACAGAGCGGACCTGCGGGACAAAGGTAGGGAATTAAAAATTAAGAATTAAAAATTAAGAATTAAAAATGCAGTAACCGCTGATCTTTCTCTAATTTTTAATTCTTAATTCTTCATTTTTAATTCCTTATAGTATCTTCTTCACCCACCGGAACCCCTTGTAGGGCGGGTAGCGCAGCGGCAGGTCGGGCCGCGCCGGAGACTCGACCACGCCGCGGCGGAGGGAGAAGGCGTCGAAGCTGTCGTGGCCGTGGTAGCGGCCCATGCCCGAGTTGCCCACGCCGCCGAACGGCAGGCGGTCGTTGGCGATCTGCATGATCGTGTCGTTGATGCACGCGCCGCCCGAGGAGGTATGCAGCAGGACTTCGCGGCCCGTCTTTTCGGGTCCGAAGTAGTAAAGCGCCAGCGGTTTTTCGCGGTCGTTGATCAGCGCCACGGCTTCGCCGATGTCGTCGAAGGGGAGCATCGGCAGGACCGGACCGAAGATCTCCTCCTGCATCACGGGCGCGCCGGGGTCGACCTCCGCGAGCAGCGTCGGCTCGATATAGCGGTCGGAGGGGTCGGTGCGGCCCCCGACAAGGATTTTCCCCTGCGCGAGATAACTCGTTACGCGCTCGAAAGCCCGGTCGTTGACCAGCCGACCGTAGTGGAGGCTTTGCTGCGCGTCGTCGCCGTGAAGCCGATGCAGGGCGCGGGCGAAGGCTCGGGAGAACTCGTCTTGCAGCGATCGGTGGATCAGCAGGTAGTCGGGCGCGATGCAGGTCTGCCCGGCGTTGAGGGTCTTGCCCCAGGCGATGCGGCGCGCCGCGACCTCGATGTCGGCGCCTCGGTCCACGATCGAGGGGCTTTTGCCGCCCAGTTCCAGCACGACGGGCGTGAGGTTGCGGGCCGCGGCGGTCATCACGATCCGTCCCAGCGCGGGGCTTCCCGTGAAGAAAATCAGGTCCCAGCGCATGTCGAACAGCTGCGTGTTCACCTCCCGGTCGCCCTGCACGACGGCGACATACTCCTCGTCGTAGATCTCGGCGATCATCCCCTCGAGCGCCTCGGCGACGTTCGGGGTATAGGGAGAGGGTTTCAGCAGGGCGGTGCAGCCCGCCGAGATGGCTCCGACCAGCGGGTTGAGCAGCAGCTGCACGGGGTAGTTCCACGGTGCGACGATAAGCGCCTGCCCGAGCGGCTGGGAGAGAATGCGGCTTTTCGACGGCAGGAGTTTCAGCGGCGACGGACGGCGTTCGGGACGCATCCATTTGCCGAGGTGGCGCAGGTGGCTGCGGATTTCGCCCCGGACGATGCTGATTTCGGTGAGGTAAGCCTCCTCGGGGGATTTGTGCAGGTCCGTCCACAGGGCGTCGCAGAGGCGTTTCTCCCAGTTCGCGAGCGCCGCGTCCAGACGCCGGAGCATCGTGCGGCGGAACGCCTCGGAGAGCGTCGCTCCCGAGCGGAAGTAGGTTTTCTGGGCCGCCGCGAGGGCCGAAATGCGTGCGGCAGGGGTGTTTTCGAGGGACATGGGCCGTTATTCTGGGGTTGTGACGGAACCTTGCAAAGCCGCTGCCACACTCCGCGGCGCGGCTATTTCTCGCGGAAAATGTTCAGGTGCGCCAGCAGCGGGTTGCGGCGGTCGAGTACGACGAATTCCAACAGCAGCAGGACCAGCGCCGCGATGAGCAGGTATTGGTACTGCTCGTTGAACTCCTCGAAGCGGACCGTCGAAAGTTCGGTCTGCTCCATCTCGTTGATCGCCTTGACGATCTCGTCGAGACCGATCGACTGCTTCGACGAGCGGACGTAGGCGCCGCCCGTGATGTCGGCGATTCGGGCCAGCATCTCCTCGTTGAGCTTTGAGACGACCATTTCGCCCGCCTCGTCCTTGATGAATTCGCCGCCGATCTGAATCGGGGCGCCTTCGGGCGTGCCGATGCCGATAGTGAAGATCTTCACGCCCATCTGTGCGGCGCGTTCGGCGACGGCGATGGCGTCGTCGTCGTGGTTCTCGCCGTCGGTGATGAGGATGATGACGCGGCCGTGGCTCTGCTCCGTGTCGCCCGAGAAGGCCAGCAGGGCCTGTTCCAGCGCCTTGCCGATGGCCGTGCCCTGCACCGATACCAGCGACGGGTCGATCCGCCGTGCGAAGGCCCGGGCCATGCGGTAGTCCGAGGTGATCGGCAGCTGGACCTTGGGTTCGCCCGCGAAGACGACCAGTCCCACGCGGTCCTGCTGCAACCCCTCGAAGAGTTTGCCGATGGCGTATTTGGTCCGTTCGAGACGGTTGGGTTCGAAATCTTCGGCCAGCATCGAGTTCGAAACGTCGACCGTGAGCATCATTTCGATGCCCTGGGCTTTCTCCTCGCGGAGCTTCGAACCGAACTGCGGGCGTGCCGCAGCCAGTATGACCAGCGCGACGGCGGCGCAGAAAAGGATGAACCGGAAAGCCGTGCGCCCGGTCGATACTTCGGGCATCAGCTCCTCCAGAATGCCGGGGCGGCCGAAGCGTGCGAGCCGTCTGCGGCGGTTGCGGGCCGCCAGCCAGTAGAGCGCGACGAGCGCCGGGACGGCCAGCAGCAGCCAGAGATATTGCGGATTTGCGAAACGGAACATAATTAATGCGGACCCTGCGGATTGTATCCTGTTTTTTGCCCATATTCAACCCGCCGGGTCTGCATTAGGGCACTTGCAGTGCCCGTTGAATATCGACATTTCCTCCTGAATCCTCCCCTTGGCAAAGGGAGGACTTTGCCCGGGGACCGGAATCGCCGTTCCGTCAGGGTATTCGCTTCAGTACGAGGTTCGAAAGCAGGAACTCGGCGAACAGCAGTCCCAGCGCGGCCAGCGCCCATGTGAGGAACAGTTCGTGGTAGGAGATGTGCTCCATCACCTCGATCTTGCTCTTTTCGAGCTGGTTGATCTCGTCGTAGACGGCCTTCAGCTTCTCCTTGTCCGTGGCCCGGAAGTAGCGGCCGCCGGTCATGTCGGAGATCGCCTTCAGTACCTTTTCGTCGATCTCGACCTTCTGGTTGACGAACGTCAGGTTGCCGAACATGTCGATGGCCGGATAGGGGGCCATGCCCTCCGTGCCCACGCCGATCGTGTAGACGCGGATGCCCTGCGCCTTGGCGATCTCGGCGGCGGTCATCGGCGCGATCTGGCCCTGGTTGTTCACGCCGTCGGTCAGCAGGATGATGACTTTCGACTTGGCATCGCTCTCGCGCAGGCGGTTGATCGCCGTGGCCAATCCGTTGCCGATGGCCGTGCCGTCCTCGATCAGTCCGCTGCGGATGCGGGCCAGAAGGGTTTGCAGCGTGCTCTGGTCGGTGGTCAGCGGGCTTTGCGTGAAGGCTTCGCCGGCGAAGGCCACCAGTCCGATGCGGTCGCCGTAGCGGTCGGCGATGAACGATCCGGCCACCTCCTTGGCGGCCGTGATGCGGTCGGGCTTGAAGTCGCGGGCCAGCATCGAACCGGAGACGTCGATGGCCAGCATGATGTCGATGCCCTCGGTGTTGGTGCGGACGTTCTGTTCGACGTCCTGCGGGCGCGCCAGCGCCACGACGAGCAGCGCGAAGGCCGCCGCACGCAGCGCGAAAGGCAGGTGGCGCAGGTAGTAGCGCACGGTCCGGGGTGCGCGCACGACGCCGGCGACGCTCGAAATCTGGATCGAGGCTCCGCCCTGCAACGTCCGCCAGACGTAATAGCCGATCATCGGCACGAGCAGCGTCAGCAGCCAGAGATAATATGGTGAAGCAAAATGCATAGCTTACACAATTAAAAATTAAGAATGAAAAATTAAAAATTATTTTGTCTCTTTCATTGTTTTCAGGATACTTGCAAGAATATTCGTCAATTCCCGGCAATCGGTAAAAATACTTTTAAATTCGTTCTCCGCCAGGTAGTCCGTGCTGTATAACAATTCCAACCAATATTCGGTTTCATACGCTTCCTTTAATGCAATGTGCATTTTTGCGATGAAATCCTCTTTCGATTGTCCTCCGATTGCTTCCCGGACGTTTGCTCCGATACTCGTTCCGCTTTTAAGCAGCTGTTTCGAAAGTATGTACTCGTTATTCGTTTCGGAAATATGCTTATACAGCCGGACAATCCGGATTGCAAAATCGAGGCTTTTGTCCTTTATGGTGTTATCGGCCTTCAATTTTTAATTCTTAATTTTTCATTTTTAATTAAAAAACTACCAGTTTTTCTTTCCGCGGACGACCACGCCCTGTTTCTCCTTGAGTTTCTCCTGGGTCTTGTCTTCCTGGGCCTGGATGGCGTCGAGCATCTGCTGCTGTTCCTGCGGCGAGATGCCCGAAGGCGTCGGCTGCCCCTGCTGGTCGCCCTGGTCCTCCTTGTCGCCCTTGCCCTCCTGCGGGTTCTGTTTCTGATCGCCCTGCTGGTCCTTGGGGTCGCCCTTTTGGTCCTTCTGATCGCCTTTCTGATCGGGGTTCTGCTGACTCTGATCGTTCTGGTTCTGATCCTTGTTCTGGTCCTTGTTCTGATCTCCGCCGCCACCGCCGCCGTCCTTGTTCTCGTCGAGCAGCCGCTTGGTGTAGGCGTAGTTGTACTTGGCCTCCATGTCCGAGGGGTTCAGGTGCAGCGACTGCTTGTAGCTTTCGAGCGCTTCCTGATACTTCTGTTGCTTGAACTGCGCGTTTCCGAGGTTGTAGAACGCTTCGGCGCGCTCCGTGTCCGCGCGCAGCGAGTCCGCCGCGGCCTGCTGCATGGTCTGCTCGGCACGGTCGAACCGTTCGGCCTTGTAGAGGGCGTTTCCGAGGTTGTAGATCGCTTCGAACTGTCCCGGAGCCGCTTGCAGGGCCTGCTCGTAACGGCCGGCCGACTGCTCGTAGTTGCCCTTGTTGTACTGCCGGTTGCCTTTGCGCACCAGCGAGCGTTCGGGCAGCTGTTGGGCCTGCACCCCGGAGGCGGCAAAGAGAAACAGAATGATATAGAGTGACTTGTACATCGTTGTCGCGTTTAGTTTTGCTTCGGGGACTCTTCCTCGGCGGGAGCCTCCTCCTCGACGGGTTTCGTCTCCTCGACGAAGTAGTACGCCTTGAGGTAGTCGGCCTCGTTCTGCTCGGCCTCGGGCGTTGCCTTGGCGAACTTCACCAGGTCGGCGTCGCGCAGGATCGCCGTCAGGTCCATCCGCGCCTTGTCGGGCAGCTCCTCCGGGCGCATCGTCTCGATGATCTCGTCGGAGGTCATCTCCATGGCGCCGAAGCCCCAGCGGGCGGCGATATAGGTGCGCAGGATGTCCGTAAGGCCCGAATAGTACTGCTTATGCCTGTTGTTCTGCCACAGTTTCTGGTTGTGGAGCGCTTCGAGGGCCTGGATGGCCGCCACGTGCGGCGGGAGCGGCGGAGCGGGTTTGAACAGGTCGCCGAAACCCTTGCCGCGGCTGGCGAGGTAACGCTTGAGCGCATAGCCCGCCGCGAGCAGCATCAGGAGGAAGAAAACGCCCCACTTGACGTAGCCGCTCACCTCGCGGAAGCGGAACGGCAGGTTTTTCTGGGCTTTCAGGTCGTAGATCGACTGCGACGTGGAGTCGATCTGGAACGTCGCAACCTCCAGATAGACCGAATCGGTGCTCCGGAGCGTGTCGAGGATGTTCTTGTCGGCGTAGAGCACCTGCGCCGCGCCGAGGTTGTATTTGCCCTCGTCGAATGCGGCCAGCCGGTAGCGCTTGCGCAGTTTGAGCCGCCGGCCGTCGCGTTCGAGCGTGTCGACCGGGCAGTTCTCGACCAGCTCGATCTTGCCGTCGCGGGGGTCGAATACGGGGAATTCCACGACCTGCACCAGATCCTTCTCCACGTCGATGACGTAATCGAAGCGGTCACCGATCATAATGCTGTCGGGTTCTACGCGTGCCGTGACCGTGGGCGTCTCCTGCGCCCGGGCCGCGAGTCCCGCGAAAAGAAGCGCTATTGCAAAGAGTCGTTTCATCGCTGTTTGAACAGTTTTATCAATTCGGCCACATAGTCGCCGTCGGTCGAGATCATCGCCGTGTCGATGCGGTTGTGCTTGAGCGTCGCCTCTATTTCGCCGCTGCGCCGCTGCCACGAGGCGGCATAGTGGTCGCGCACGGCCCGCGACGAGGTGTCGACCCAGACCTTGCGGCCGCTCTCGGCGTCCTTCAGCTCGACGATGCCCACGTCGGGAAGCTCCGTCTCGCGGGGATCGTAGACGCGGATGCCCACCAGGTCGTGCTTGCTCCCGGCGATCTTCAGCGCGTCGTCCAGCGCCGACTTGTCGCCGGTCGAGTCCATGAAGTCCGAGAGGATGAAGGTCGTGCAGCGCTTCTTGTTGACATTCGTCAGGAAACGCACCGGCTCCGAGAGTTTCGTGCCCGCGGATTCGGGGCGGAAGCCGATCAGTTCGCGGATGATCATCAGAATATGGCTGCGGCCCTTCTTCGGGGGGATGAACTTTTCGACCCGGTCCGAAAAGAAGATGCAGCCCACCTTGTCGTTGTTCTGCGCGGCGGAGAAGGCCAGCACGGCGGCGATTTCGGTGATGATGTTCTTTTTCAGCCGGTCGGTCGAACCGAACATGCGCGAGGCCGACACGTCGACCAGCAGCATCATCGTCAGTTCGCGTTCCTCCTCGTAGACCTTGATGTGGGGTTTGCGCGAGCGGGCCGTGACGTTCCAGTCGATGTCCCGCACGTCGTCGCCCGCACGGTACTCCCGCACTTCGGAAAACGACATGCCCCGCCCGCGGAAAGCCGTATGGTACTTTCCGGCGAAGATCTCGTTGGAAAGACCGCGGGTCTTGATCTCGATCTTGCGGACGCGTTTGAGAATATCGTTCTCGGTTTCCTGCATCGTTAGGGTACGATTACGTTGTTGAGAATGTCGGTGATGATCTCCTCGGTGGTGATGTTCTCGGCCTCGGCCTCGTAGGTCAGGCCGATGCGGTGGCGCAGCACGTCGTGGCAGACGGCGCGCACGTCCTCGGGGATGACAT
>ERZ773228.3162-NODE-3162-length-13911-cov-34.015517_pt1 | contig 13911 bp, 8 predicted proteins | sample MGYA00580524_ERZ773228 | MGnify/ENA primary metagenome ERZ773228 (study PRJEB29015, sample SAMEA2737768) | human gut metagenome | biome: human gut; feature: human-associated habitat; material: faeces | place: China | collected 2012 ...
ATGGACTGCATCATGTATGAGAGGAATAATGCCGCAAATGTAAGTATTGCAGATATTATCACACTCTCAGATATGGACGATATAAAAAGTCCCACGGCGATGCATGATAAACCGTAAAGCCAGTAGCCAAACAAAGCAACATAGGCTTCACTTAATGCCACCTTACCGTAAATTGACAACACGAGCGGTGAAAGTGCAAAAAGTGCTATGTCTATGGTGTATACTGCTGCCATCGCTAAATATTTTCCTGCTACAATCCTTCCGACAGATACAGGCGATGTCAGCATGAGCTGATCTGTCTTTGTCTTTTTCTCATCAGAAAGCGATCTCATCGTGAGGATTGGCACTGCAATCATCATAATAAAACCGATTCCCTTTAAATCATATGAAATATACGGATAACCGTTTTTCAGATTGTATACATAAAAATATAGGCCATACACTGCAAGAAGTGCTGCAACAAACAGCCATCCTATAACGTTTTGGAAATATGATTTGAATTCTCTTTTAAATATTGCAAGCATTATTTCTCGTCTCCTTCCCCTGTAAGCTCAAGGAATACGTCCTCGAGTGACTTCACAACAGTATGCATCTCAAGGATTGGCATATGCATTGCACTTGCAAGCTCAAATATTTCCTCACGTATATCGCAGTTTGCTTTTGCTATAACCTTAGCCTTCACTGTTTTCTCTTCCTCAGACTTTTCAAATGTGACCTTATCAACATTTACTATCTTCTCAAGCATTCCTCTTGCACCAATCTCATCTGATTTGAGGACAAGGTTAATTTCCTGGTTCTTTGACATGAGATTAATCAGGTTCTCTGTGGCATCACTTGCTACAAGCTTACCCTTTGATATGATGAACACATGATCACACACTGCACTTATCTCACTTAAAATATGCGAGCTCAGTATCACTGTATGGTCTTCTCCAAGCTTTTTAATAAGCTCACGAATCTCTATTATCTGCTTTGGATCAAGTCCAACTGTAGGCTCATCCAGTATAATGATTTCCGGATATCCCAGAACTGCCTGGGCGAAGCCCACTCTTTGTCTGTAGCCCTTGGAAAGATTCTTTATGAGACGGTTTTTCACCTCCGTGATGCCGGTCATGTCCATGGCATCTGCTATCATTTCTTTTCTCTTTTTCCTGTCGAGCTTTTTTAGCTCCGCCACAAATTTCAGATACTCATATACCGTCATATCCACATAAAGCGGTGGGATTTCCGGCAGATATCCGATACATTTTTTTGCCTCCTCAGGCTGTGCAAATATATCATAGCCGTTTATCTTTACTGTTCCATCATCAGCACCGATATATCCGGTAACAATATTCATGGTGGTTGACTTTCCGGCGCCATTTGGTCCCAAAAGTCCGTATATCTTTCCCGGCTCAACAGTCAGCGAAAGATGATCTACGGCCATATGGTCGCCATATTTCTTTACGAGATTACTAATTTCTATCACAGTAATACTCCTCCTGCTAAATTGTTATGATATTAGAGTATAAAAAAAGAGTGTTCAATTTGTGAATTCTGAACACTCTTTTGTACATTATTTATAATTTTAATACTATGATATTCTAGCTGTACTAATTGTCTGCGCGTACAATCATAGCTTCTCTGTCAGCACCTGTTCCGATGAACTTAACAGGTACTCCGATGTATTTCTCTATGAAGCTGATGTATTTCTGTGCATTCTCAGGAAGCTCCTCGAAAGTCTTACAGCTTGCAATTTCATCTCCCCAGCCGCCTTTTAGCTCCTCATATACAGGCTTTGCGTTGTTTAAAACCTTGAGATTTGTGGTAAAGTCCTCTGTTACCTCACCGTTTACATCGTAGCCGGTGCAGACTTTTATTGTATCAAACTTACCGATTGTGTCGAGATGGTTTACAGAAAGTGCTGTAAGTCCGTTCAGACGCTTAGCATATTTCAAGGTGACAAGATCTAACCATCCACATCTTCTCGGACGGCCTGTTGTGGTGCCGTACTCATGTCCCAGCTCACGGATTTTGTCTCCGGTTGCGTCAAGAAGCTCTGTCACATATGGTCCCTCACCTACACGGCTTGAGTATGCCTTGATGACACCGTATACATTTCCGATATCTGAAGCAGAAAGACCTGTTCCTGTAAGGATGCCACCGATTGTAGGATTTGATGATGTAACATATGGATATGAACCAAAGTCGATGTCAAGGAGTGAAGCCTGTGCTCCCTCAACAACCACCTTTTTGTCATCCTCAAGTGCCTTGTGTAAGAGGGTGATTGTATCACATACATATGGCTCAAGCTGTGCTGCATAGTCACTGTACTCTGCAAACATCTTGTCGAAATCAAGCTCCTTTGTATAATCAGTCTCAGGATCATATACCTTAAGAAGTGCAAGCTTAAGCTCTGTCTGTTCCTTAAGGCGCTCCTTGAAATCAGGTGCGTATAAATCCTCCATTCTGATTCCGCTTCTCTCATACTTATCGCAGTATGAAGGTCCGATACCCTTTCCTGTAGTACCGATTTTCTTTGCCTGTCTCGCCTTCTCAAGCGCCACATCAAGCTTACTGTGATATGGGAAAATGACATGCGTTTTGTCACTGATTTTTAAGTATTTATCTACATCATATCCGTGCTCCTTCAGGTTGTTGATTTCCTCTAAAAGAACCTGCGGATTTAAAACTACTCCGTTTCCGATCACTCCGATTGTATGTCCTGATAAGAGTCCTGACGGAATAAGGTGCATTGCATATTTAACACCGTTTGCTTTGATTGTGTGACCGGCATTATCTCCGCCTGTGCATCTTACTGCTACATCAGCGTCTGCTGCAAGGTAATCAATTACCTTACCTTTTCCTTCATCACCATAGAAACATCCTATTACTACATCTACCTTTGACATTTTACATGCCTCCCTTGTATTTTCTGACACGACACATTGTGCCATGTTACTGCTTGATTTTAGTGGTATATTTATTATGCTTTGTAACTATTAATAATTATTTATTACAATACTCTATCTTCTTAGAGCAGGCTATTGCAAGCGCTCCGGGTCCTATATGGCATGAGACCGAAAGTGAAAGCGGATTCATGACTATCTCGTTATTTGGAAATGCTGCCTGAACCTCTTCCTTAAATGCCTCAGCTGCTGCAATATCATGCGTATATGCCATTTCAAGATTTATCTGGCTGCCATCCGGATTATTGAAGCGCTTCTCAAAATCCGACTTCATGGCATCTATCATGATGCTCTTTGCCTGCTTTACGGTACGTGCCTTTGCAAATGCATCAAGCTTCTCACCCTGAATCTGAAGCACCGGTTTAAGCTTTAAAAGTGTGCCAAGAGCTGCCGCTGCAGGCGTGATTCTACCACCCTTTTTGAGGTAATTAAGAGTATCTACCATGATATATATGGAAGACTCAAACTTTGCATCCTCTAATATCTGCTTTATCTCAGCTGCATTTTTTCCTGCTTCTGCTAGGTTCTTCGCATCTATAACCGACTGGCGCATTGTAACTGATATTCTCTGATTATTGACTACCTGCACTTTGCCGTCATAATCCTGCGAGAGCATATATGCTGTCTCACATGAGCTTGAAAGACCTGATGACATTGGAATGTATACAATCTCATCATTTTCCTTTAAAAACTCATCCCATTTATCTGTTACATCACCAACCAAAGGCATAGATGTCTTGATATCGCCGCCTGCCGTAAGCTTCTCATAGAACTGCTCCTGCGTCAGATCGATATTCTCATAATACATCTGCTCATCGATGTAAAAAGGCATTGGAATCACCTCAACTCCAAGCTTCTTTGCCTCGTCAGGTGTGATACCGCTGTTTGAATCGGTAACTACTATAACCTTACTCATTAATTCTCACTCCGATATAAATTTTCATTGTCGTATTTTTTCCAACACCGCTCATTATACCATAGGTGTAATTGTTTGAAAAGAAGTTTTTGATGGACAGTGGCGTTATTTTACTTACATCGTAGACACGGCTGGCTTACACCAGCCTCCGTATATTCGCAATCCGCACTTAGGTGCTTCTTGCTCATATCCGGACATTCGTCAAATAAAAAATCAGAGGCAAGCGAGCTTGCCTCTGATTTTTTATTTTCCTCATTGTCTACGATTACATCATGCCCATTCCGGCGCCGGCTCCGGCTGGCATTGCTGGAGTGTCCTCTTTGATTGTAGCTACTGCTGACTCTGTTGTGAGGAGTGTTGAAGCTACTGATGTTGCATTCTGTAATGCACTTCTTGTAACCTTTACAGGATCAAGGATTCCGTTATCAACCATATCTACATACTCTTCTGTAGCTGCGTTGAAGCCTGTTCCCGGAGCTGACTCCTTTACCTTGTTGATGATTACTGCACCTTCAAGTCCTGCATTTGCAGCGATATAGTAAAGTGGAGCCTCGAGTGCTTTAAGGATAACCTTTGCACCTGTCTTCTCATCTCCCTCAAGTGTATCAACAAGCTCTGCAACCTTCTTTGATGCATGGATATATGCTGATCCACCACCTGCGATGATTCCCTCTTCAACTGCTGCTCTTGTAGCGTTAAGGGCATCCTCCATACGAAGCTTAGCCTCTTTCATCTCTGTCTCTGTTGCAGCACCTACACGGATAACTGCTACACCGCCTGCCATCTTGGCAAGACGCTCCTGTAATTTTTCTTTATCAAACTCAGATGTTGTCTCATCAATCTGACCACGGATCTGGCTTACTCTGCCTGCGATAGCATCCTTGTCTCCGGCACCGTCAACGATGACTGTGTTCTCCTTCTGAACCTTAACTGACTTAGCACGGCCAAGCATATCGATTGTTGTATCCTTGAGCTCAAGTCCAAGATCTGAGCTGATTACCTGACCACCTGTAAGGATTGCGATATCCTCAAGCATTGCTTTTCTTCTGTCACCATATCCAGGAGCCTTTACAGCTACTACATTAAATGTACCACGAAGCTTATTAACGATAAGTGTTGTAAGAGCCTCGCCCTCAACATCCTCAGCGATGATAAGAAGTCTTGCACCGGCCTGAACAATCTTCTCAAGTAATGGAAGAATATCCTGGATGTTGGAAATCTTCTTGTCAGTAATAAGGATATACGGATCATCAAGTACTGCTTCCATCTTATCCATATCTGTGCACATATATGCTGAGAGGTATCCTCTGTCGAACTGCATACCTTCTACAAGGTCAAGCTCTGTCTGCATTGTCTTTGACTCTTCAATTGTGATAACACCATCGTTTGTAACCTTTTCCATAGCGTCTGCTACGAGATTACCAACTTCCTCATCTCCTGCTGAGATAGCTGCAACCTTAGCGATCTGCTCTTTGCCCTTAACCTTCTGGCTCATATCCTTAAGTGCCTCAACAGCTTTGTCTGTAGCCTTCTTCATACCACGACGAAGCACGATTGGGTTTGCTCCTGCCTCAAGGTTCTTCATTCCTTCCTGAACCATTGCCTGTGTAAGAACTGTAGCTGTTGTTGTTCCGTCTCCTGCTACATCATTTGTCTTTGTGGCAACTTCCTTGACAAGCTGTGCTCCCATGTTCTCGAAAGCATCCTCAAGCTCAACCTCTTTTGCGATTGTAACACCATCGTTTGTGATGAGTGGCGCACCGTATGATTTGTCAAGTACTACGTTTCTTCCTTTTGGTCCAAGTGTTACTCTGACTGTATTTGCTAATTTATCTACTCCAGCTCCAAGTGCTGCTCTGGCTTCTGAGCCATATTTAATTTCCTTTGCCATGATTTATACGACCTTTCTATTTATATATTTGATATTTAATTCCAAAATGTAAGCAGCTATGACCGGATATGTAAAACGTACCGGATCTTTAGCTTCTATCCGTAAATTAATCTTACTCTACTACTGCAAGAATATCATTCTGTCTAACGATGATGTACTCTTCTCCGTCAAGCTTAACCTCTGTGCCTGCGTATTTAGAATAAATAACCTTCTGTCCGACTGTTACCTGCATCTTAACTTCCTTGCCGTCAACCATTCCGCCAGGTCCTACTGCGATAACCTCAGCCTCCTGTGGCTTCTCCTGTGCTGAACTTGTAAGGATGATTCCCGATTTTGTTGTTTCCTCTGCTTCTAACTGCTTTAATACTACTCTGTCTGATAATGGAACTAATTTCATTGTATTGCCTCCTTTTATCTCTGTTAGCACTCATTTCTTTCGAGTGCTAATTTCTTTCTGTAAATAAAATATCACTATTGCATTTCAATGTCAACAGTGATATTTCATTTTAATATTTATTTTACATTTTCTATATCAATCCGTAATGCTTTAACGCATTTTTCACTCCATCATCTGAAATATCCGATGTGACATATTCCGCAATTTCTTTAACCGGTGGCATTGAGTTGCCCATCGCGATTCCATGTCCTACACTCTCAAGCATTTCAAGGTCATTTACACTGTCGCCTATCGCATATGTTTCATCAAGCGGGATATCCAGATGATTGCACAGCCATTTGATGCCCGTTGCCTTTGAGGTTCCTTTCGGCACAAACTCCACGACATTTTCCACATGCTCAAGTATCAGAAAATCATCGGCAAACTCTGCCTTCACACGCTCATAATCAGTACCATCTATCACGTCAGCGGAGAATTTATTAATTCTTATTTCGCCGTCATATCCTCTTATTATATGTGCATGCTCACCAAGTGACTCAAAAAGGTAATCCACATACGGATCATCCTCAAAGCCCTCGTCATCTATCCAATAGTCTGTGGAGCCCTCAAGCACTACAGGCATTTTACACTCAGAAAGCACCCTTATGACCTTTTGTACCATATCTGCGCTCAGGTCATTTTCGTATATTACTTTGCCATCCATTTCAATATAGTTGCCACATGCCGCAATTATTCCATCAAAACCCATATTTAATAGCTTCTCTGACCTCACACTGGCTCTGGCACGTCCTGTACATATAAATGCCAGATGTCCGTTTGCCTTGAGGGCTGCCACAGCCTCTAGGGTGCTTTCAGGAATTACCATGTCATCGTCCCATATTGTTCCGTCTATGTCAAAAAATACTGTTTTACTCATTTGCTGCTCCTAATATCTTTATTATCATGTCAAACACTGCTATCTTAACATCTTATAAATCAAATTTCAATCAGTTTATCCACAGTACCAATACCTCTAGAAAGCAATAATTTTGTATGTCAAAAATCCCGGTGCAATGCACCGGGATTTTGCTATAAAATGTATGAAATAAAATTTATTAAGAAGAATTGCTATAATAATTTGTTACTGTACTGAGAGATATGAATATCCCATGAGACTCTCATCAACCTCTCTGGCAGCCTCACGTCCCTCTCTGATAGCCCATACTACAAGGGACTGTCCACGGTGGTTATCACCTGCCACGTATACGTTTTTTACGTTTGTAGCGTAATGTCCCTCCTGTGTACTTACGTTTGTTCTGGCATTGAGCTCTACACCAAATGCCTTTGCCACATAGCTTTCTGTTCCAAGGAAGCCTGCTGCTATAAGCACAAGCTCTGCCGGAAGCTTTTTCTCTGATCCCTCTACCGGAACCATCATGAACCTGCCTGTCTTCTCGTCCTTTTTACTCTCAAGACTTACAATTGTAAGCTCCTTTAGGTTGCCGTTTTTGTCCTTGTGGAACTCTTTTACGGTTGTCTTATAGATACGTGGATCATGTCCGAATACTGCAATGGCTTCCTCCTGGCCGTAGTCTGTCTTTAAGACCTTTGGCCACTCTGGCCACGGATTGTTTGCGGCACGCTCTGTAGGCGGACAAGGCATCATCTCAAGCTGTGTGACTGATTTGGCGCCCTGACGGATTGCAGTTCCGACACAGTCGTTTCCTGTGTCACCGCCACCGATAATGACCACATTTTTGCCCTTTGCAGATACAAACTTGCCATCTGTCAGGTTTGAATTTAAAAGGCTCTTTGTATTCTGGGTAAGGTAATCAACAGCAAAGTAAATACCCTTTGCATCTCTTCCGTCTGCCTTTATGTCTCTTGGATTTTTGGCACCACAGCAAAGGATTACCCTGTCATACTTCTTGTAAAGCTCTGCCGGCTTTATATCCTTTCCGACATCACAGCCTGTGACAAAATGAATGCCCTCTTCCTTCATTATATTAACTTTTCTGTCAATAATGCTCTTATCGAGCTTCATATTTGGAATACCATACATGAGCAGGCCGCCGACTCGGTCCTCTCTCTCATATACTGTAACCTCATGGCCTCTCTGGTTAAGCTGGTCTGCTGCCGCAAGTCCTGAAGGGCCCGAACCAATGATTGCCACCTTCTTGCCGGTTCTGACCTTTGGTGGCTTTGGAGCTGCATATCCGTTTGCATATGCAGTCTCTATTACACCATGCTCATTGTCCCTGACTGATACCGGACTACCCCAGTGTCCACATGTACATGCCTTCTCGCACAGTGCCGGGCAGACTCTTGATGTAAACTCAGGGAAATTATTGGTCTTGTGCAGACGATTATATGCCTGCTCCCAGTTGCCGGTATATACAAGGTCATTCCACTCCGGAACCAGGTTGTGCAGAGGACAGCCTGATGTCATGCCTGCTATTGTCATTCCCGACTGGCAGAAAGGAACTCCGCAGTCCATACAACGGGCAGCCTGTTTCTGCTGATTTTCTTTTGAAAGGAACACATGGAACTCGTTAAAGTTCTTAATACGCTCCTTTGGCTCTACAGACGCTGCTTCGCATCTGTCATATTCCATAAATCCTGTTGGTTTTCCCATTATCTGCGTCCTCCTTAGCCTCTTGTGCTGGCATAAAATGCCTCAATCTGTGCCTGCTCTGCGTTAAGACCCTTTTCTTCCATCTGTACAATAGCCATCTGCATACGGTTGTAATCGTAAGGAATAACCTTCTTGAACTTAGGAAGATACTCACTGAAATGATCAAGGATTTCCTTACCCTTTTCTGAGTTTGTAAGTGTTACATGCTCTTTTATCATTTCCTTAAGCTCTAATACATCGTACTTGTTTGAGACCTCCTCAGTAAATACCATCTGCTTGTTGGTTCTCATGTAAAGGTCATTGTCCTCGTCAAGCACATATGCTATTCCACCGCTCATACCTGCTGCAAAGTTTTTTCCAGTCTTTCCAAGGATAACTACGCGGCCACCTGTCATGTACTCACAGCCATGATCGCCGACACCCTCAACTACTGCTGTTGCACCGGAATTTCTTACGCAGAAACGCTCACCGGCAACACCGTTTATGAAGGCCTTACCGCTTGTAGCTCCGTAAAGTGCTACGTTTCCGATGATGATATTATCATCCTTCTCAAACTTGACTCCTGCAGGTGGATATACGATGAGCTTTCCACCTGAAAGACCCTTTCCGAAGTAATCATTTGAATCTCCGACAAGCTCAAGTGTAAGTCCCTTAGGGATAAATGCTCCAAAGCTCTGTCCGCCTGCACCGTTACACTTGATAACAAACGTGTCTTCATCCAGCGTATCGTCATATTTCTTTGTAATCTCAGAACCAAATATTGTTCCGAGAGATCTGTTTGTATTTGTTACCTCAATCTCAATCGCGCGCTTTTGTCCGCTCTCAAGTGCGCTCTTAAGCTGTGTCATGATCTCAGTCATATCCTTTGTCTTTGAAAGCTCAAAGTCATATACCTGCTTAGGATCGAAGATAACACTCTGCTTTTTGCCGTCAAACGGATTATTAAGTATGCAGTCAAGGTCAATCTTTGACTGTTTCTCGCTTAGATTATCACGCTTCTTTAAGAGATCTCCACGTCCAACGAGCTCATCCACTGTCTTTACGCCAAGCTTTGCCATATACTCACGAAGCTCTTCAGCGATGAAACGCATGAAGTTCTCAACGTACTCCGGCTTTCCTGCAAAGCGCTTACGAAGCTCAGGGTTTTGTGTAGCAATTCCTGCCGGACATGTATCTAAGTTACATACTCTCATCATTACACAGCCCATTGTTACAAGCGGAGCTGTCGCAAAACCGAATTCCTCGGCTCCAAGACACGCTGCTATTGCCACATCACGGCCACTCATCAGCTTACCGTCTGTCTCAATTCTTACTTTATTTCTAAGACCATTCATAAGAAGAGTCTGGTGTGTCTCTGCAAGTCCAAGCTCCCATGGAAGTCCCGCATTGTGGATTGAGCTGCTAGGTGCGGCTCCTGTTCCTCCGTCGTAGCCTGAGATAAGCACTACCTGTGCTCCGGCCTTTGCAACGCCTGCCGCAACAGTTCCTACACCGGCCTCAGAAACGAGCTTGACTGAGATTCTTGCATCTCTGTTTGCATTCTTTAAGTCGAATATAAGCTGCTCCAAATCCTCGATAGAATAAATATCGTGGTGTGGTGGTGGAGAGATGAGTGCAACACCCGGTGTTGAAAGTCTTGTCTTTGCAATCCAAGGATAAACCTTCTTTCCAGGTAAGTGTCCGCCCTCGCCCGGCTTAGCGCCCTGTGCCATCTTAATCTGAATCTCCTGTGCGCTTGTTAAGTATCTGCTTGTGACACCAAAACGTCCTGAAGCAACCTGCTTGATTGCTGAACAGCGGTTCTTTCCGTCTTTTCCGATTGTGAGACGATCCTTGTCCTCTCCACCCTCACCGGTATTTGATTTTCCGTGCAGATGGTTCATGGCAATTGCAAGTGTCTCATGTGCTTCCTTGGAAATAGATCCGTATGACATAGCACCTGTCTTGAAACGTGTCACAATTGAGTCAACGCTCTCAACCTCCTCGAGCTTGACACCCTTCTTAGGATAGTTGAAATCCATGAGTCCACGGATGTTTGTATTTTTCTCTTCCTCGTCCACAAGTGCTGTGTACTGCTTGAACATATTGTAGTCACCGCGCTGTGTCGACTGCTGGAGAAGATGGATTGTAGCCGGATTGTACAGATGGTCATCAGCTCCGCTTCTCATCTTGTGTCTGCCCTTGCTGTCAAGTGTAACATCTGTCTCAAGTCCGAGCGGATCGTAGGCTGCAGAGTGAAGCTCATCCACATCGTTCTCGATATCCTGTAATGTAATTCCACCGATACGGCTTACTGTATTTGTGAAATACTTATCAATAACACTCTTGTCAATACCGATTGCCTCAAAAATCTTTGAGCCCTGATATGACTGAATGGTTGAAATACCCATCTTTGCTGCAATTTTTACGATACCTGTGATGATTGCATGGTTGTAATCATCGATTGCTGCATAATAATCCTTGTCAAGCATATGCTCGTCAACAAGCTGCTTAACTGTATCCTGTGCCAGATAAGGGTTGATTGCACTTGCACCAAAGCCAAGCAGTGTAGCAAAATGATGAACCTCTCTCGGCTCTCCTGACTCAAGAATGAGCGAAAGCGATGTTCTCTTTTTTGTCTTTACAAGATACTGCTGCAATGCAGCAACTGCAAGCAGTGAAGGAATTGCAACGTGGTTCTCATCAACACCCCTGTCTGAGAGGATAATAATGTTGGCTCCGTCCCTGTATGCACGGTCAGCCTCTATATAAAGTCTGTCTACTGCTTTCTCAAGACTTGTGTTCTTGTAATATATAATAGGTAAAACCTCTACCTTAAAACCATCAGCCTTTAAATTCTTAATCTTCATAAGGTCGGTGTTTGTAAGGATTGGGTTGTTAATCTTAAGTACACGGCAGTTTTCCGGCTTCTCCTCAAGCACGTTTCCGGCCTCACCGATATAGAGTGTGGTTGATGTGACAACCTCCTCACGGATTGAATCGATAGGCGGGTTTGTTACCTGTGCGAAGCGCTGCTTAAAGTAGTTGAATAACGGCTCCCTGTTACCGGATAAAGCTGCAAGCGGTGTATCAGTACCCATGGCCGCTGTGCCCTCAACACCATTTTTAGCCATCGGAAGGATTGAATCCTTGAGTGACTCATATGTGTAACCGAAGGCTCTCTGCATTCTCTGGCGCTCTTCCTTTGTATACTCAGGTACTCTCTGGTTAGGAATCTTTAAATCCTTAAGATTTACCATGTATCTGTCAATCCACTCACCATAAGGCTGCTTGTCTGCATATCTCTCCTTGAGCTCATCATCATCTATGATTTTTCCTGCAACAGTATCCACAAGGAGCATCTTTCCCGGACGGAGACGATCCTTTTTCACAATCTTTGTAGGGTCAATCTCAAGCACTCCGACCTCAGAGGAAAGGATAAGGTAATCATCATCTGTCACATAGTAACGTGATGGACGAAGTCCGTTTCTGTCAAGCACTGCTCCGACTAAATCACCATCTGAGAATACGATTGAAGCCGGGCCATCCCATGGCTCCATCATTGTAGCGTAATACTGGTAGAAATCCTTCTTCTTCTGAGTCATGATTGAATTGTTTGCCCATGGCTCAGGAATCATTATCATAACGGCAAGTGGAAGCTCCATACCACTCATTACCAAGAATTCAAGCGCATTATCAAGCATAGCTGAGTCAGATCCTGCCGCATTGATAACCGGCAAAACCTTCTGGAACTCTTTTTTAAGCTTAGGAGACTCCATGTTCTCCTCACGGGCTGACATCTTGTCAGAGTTTCCAAGAATAGTGTTAATCTCACCATTGTGCACGATAAATCTGTTTGGATGAGATCTCTCCCAGCTTGGGTTTGTATTTGTAGAGAATCTTGAATGTACTGTGGCGATTGCTGACTCATAATCAGGATCCTGTAAATCCATGAAGAACTGTCTAAGCTGCTCTACAAGGAACATTCCCTTATATACTATTGTTCTGCTTGAGAAGGAAACCACATATGTATTGTCGTTTGACTGCTCGAAAACACGTCTTGCAACATACAGCTTTCTGTCAAACTCAAGTCCTCTCTCAACATCCTCAGGTCTTTTTACAAAGCACTGCATGATGCATGGCATACAGTCTCTGGCTTTTTTAGAAAGCTTATCAGGCTCTGTAGGCACTTCTCTCCATCCGAGGAACTCAAGCCCCTCCTTCTCCACGATAACCTCAAGCATCTTCTTTGCCTGAATAGTCTTGAACTCATCATTAGGGAAGAAAAACATTCCCACACCGTAATCTCTTTCGTCTCCAAGATCTATTCCAAGTGGCTTTGTAACCTTCTTAAAAAACTTATGAGAAATCTGAAGCAGGATGCCGACACCGTCTCCCGTCTTACCGTCAGCGTCTTTTCCGGCTCTGTGCTTTAAGTTCTCAACAATCTTTAAAGCATTCTCGACTGTCTCATGTGTTTTGATACCTTTGATATTTACTACTGCACCAATTCCACAGTTATCATGCTCATAGCGAGGATCATATAATCCCTTAGCTGTGGCTGTGCTTTCATTCCATTGTTTACTCATAGGTTCTTCCTTTCCTAGTGTAAATTTGTTAACGGATAACTTATTAAGAAGTGAATCATTTCCTGTTTATGATTTTACAACTATGAAAGCTCAATGTAAACAGTTTTTTTCTTGCTATTGTCTGATTATTTGATAACTTAATATTATAAAGTTATTTTTCTGACTATGGATGTATTTTTATCTTTTTTATAAGGGTATACGCACAATTTACTTTTTAAAATTCCAAAACTTTTTTCAATAAAGCAATGCATAAAACACTGTTTCAGCAAATTGTGTCTGAATTGTGTATACTTTACAGTAACTTTTCTTGGCTGATATCATAAAAAAATCAGCTATACTTTTTATTGTATAGCTGATTTTTATAAACATCCGGTAACTATCCTAAATCGCATTGCTCATATTTGTAAAACTGCACGATACTCGTATTTTGTCTACACTCCGTTTCGGTCCATGCTAAACAGTTCCTTCTGTGTGCTTCGCATAATAATAAAATATCACAGCACCAACACCAAGGCACATGACAGATACCACCCATGCCATTACACTGCCATCAACAGTCCACTTCAAAATACCGGTC
>ERZ773228.3168-NODE-3168-length-13898-cov-3.207108_pt1 | contig 13898 bp, 10 predicted proteins | sample MGYA00580524_ERZ773228 | MGnify/ENA primary metagenome ERZ773228 (study PRJEB29015, sample SAMEA2737768) | human gut metagenome | biome: human gut; feature: human-associated habitat; material: faeces | place: China | collected 2012 ...
ACCGACTTCCGTTGCAAGTGTAGGCTGATAACCTACGGCTGACGGCATACGTCCGAGAAGTGCAGACACCTCTGAACCTGCCTGAACATATCTGAAAATATTATCTATAAACAAAAGAACGTCCTTATGCTTGCGGTCACGGAAGTATTCAGCCATGGTAAGACCTGTCTGAGCTACTCTCATTCTTGAACCCGGCGGTTCATTCATCTGACCGAAAACAAGTGCGGTTTTCTTGATAACTCCCGACTCTTTCATTTCGTTCCAGAGGTCATTACCCTCTCTTGAACGCTCGCCTACGCCTGTAAAAATAGAATATCCGCCATGTTCAGTGGCAATATTTCTGATAAGCTCCTGAATAAGTACGGTTTTGCCAACTCCTGCACCGCCGAAAAGGCCGATTTTACCGCCCTTTGCGTAAGGGGCGAGGAGGTCGATTACCTTAATGCCTGTTTCAAGTATTTCAACGCTTGGGCTTTGATCCTGAAATGATGGCGGTTTTCTGTGGATTTCCCACTTTTCATCACTGTTTACAGGGCCTTCCTTGTCGATAGGCTCGCCAAGAACATTGAACATTCTGCCAAGAGTTTTTGTACCTACCGGCACTTTAATGCATGAGCCTGTCGGAGTTACCTCCATATCCTTGCATAGTCCCTCACTTGTGGCAAGCATAATACAGCGTACCACAGAACCGCCAAGGTGCTGAGCAACCTCCATAACACGTTTTTTTCCGTCAACCTCAACGGTAAGAGCGTCCTTTATCATAGGGAGTCCTTTACCGCTGAACTGAACATCTATAACAGGTCCGAGAACCTGAATAATTTTTCCTTTTTCCATTATAAAGAAGCTCCTTTCACTCTTCCTTGTGTAAACCCTTAGCACCGCTTACAACCTCGGTTATTTCCTGAGTTATAGCTGCCTGTCTTGCTCTGTTATACAAAAGAGAAAGTTCTTTTATCATTTCGCCTGCACTGGTTGATGCAGCGTCCATAGCAGTCATTCTCGCCTGCTGTTCGCATGAGAAAGCCTCAACCATTGCACCGTAAATAATACCTTTCAGATAGTTAGGGATAAGATAGTCCATAACAACTTCAGGTGAGGGGTGGAATGAAGCTTTCGGCAGTTTTTTGAGTACACCGTCTTCTGTCATTGCAAAATGATGACGGCTGAAAGGCAGGACGGGAATGATTTTCGGCTCAAACTTTGCGGAATTAATCATTTCCGTATATAAAACATAAACCTCGTCAAGCTGTTTTGTTTCAAATTTTTCCAATACAAGTTCAGCAATATCCCTTGCTCTGTAAAGAGTAGGATTTTGCGTAGTATAAAGGAACTCCTTATCCATTACGGCATGAACGCCGCTTCTGTTTTTTCTGGAAAAATACATTCTTCCCACCTGTCCCATAACATAAAGGTAACAGTTGGGACTTTTTGCAATTTCCTGTTCGGCAAGTTTCAGAATATTGTGATTGTAGCTTCCGCAAAGACCTTTATCCGAAGTAATTATAACATAACCCTTTTTTCGTTCTTTTTCGGGAATATCCTTACGTTTGTCAAAATACTTCTGCTTGGTGCTCGGCGTATGGTCGAGAATATCGTCAAGTGTAGTCTGCAGCTTGTGAAAGTACGGTTCGGTCGCTTCAAGGTTTTTTCTTACCTTTTTAAGCTTTGACGATGAAATAAGGTACATTGCATTTGTGATTTTTAAAATCTGTTCAATGCTGTTTATTCTCTCACGAATCTCCCTCATGTTCGCCATCTGTATTCACCAGCCTCTTATATTCATTTATTGCATACTCAATTCGTTCAGCGAGTTCGGATGAAATATCCTTTTTATCGTCAATTTCATTGAGAATATTGCTTTCATGGGTTCTCATGTAGTTCATAAGTCCTGCCTTAAAGCTTTTAACTTCTTTAAGCGGAACATTTTTCATCAAGCGGTGTGACGCTGCGTAAAGCATGATTATCTGTTCATGCAGCGGCAGAGGATTATAAAGCGGCTGCTTTAAAAGCTCCATAAGCAAATGACCATGATTGAGCAAATCAGCAGTTGACTGGTCAAGCTCTGACGAGAACTGAGTGAAAACCTCCATTTCACGAAACTGAGCAAGCTCAATTCGGAGATTTCCCGCAACCTTTTTCATTGCCTTTGTCTGAGCTGCACCGCCGACTCTTGAAACAGAAAGTCCGACATTTACCGCAGGACGTATACCTGAGTTGAACAAATCTTCTTCAAGGAAAATCTGACCGTCTGTAATGGAAATTACGTTTGTAGGGATATATGCGGAAACATCGCCTGCAAGAGTTTCAATAATAGGCAGAGCAGTGAGAGAGCCGCCGCCATGTTCGTCATCAAGACGGCTTGAACGCTCAAGAAGTCTTGAATGCAGATAGAATACGTCACCCGGATAAGCTTCACGTCCCGGCGGTCTTTGGAGAAGAAGTGACATAGCTCTGTAAGCTACCGCATGCTTTGAAAGGTCATCATATACAATGAGAACGTCCCTGCCCTTTGACATGAAATATTCAGCAACAGCAGTACCCGAATAAGGTGCAATATACTGGAATGGTGCAGGCTCGCTTGCAGATGCGGACAATACGATTGAATAATCCATTGCTCCCTTGTCTTTAAGAGTGCTTACGACCTTTGCAACAGTTGAGGTTTTTTGTCCGATAGCAACGTATATGCAGATAACATTTTTATCCTTTTGATTTATAATTGTATCAACGGCAATAGATGTTTTACCTGTCTGTCTGTCGCCGATTATAAGCTCACGCTGACCTCTGCCGATAGGAAACATTGAGTCAATGGCAAGAATACCCGTTTGCAGAGGAACTGAAACTGACTTTCTTTCGATAACTCCCGGAGCTTCGTTTTCAATAGGGAAATAAGCCTCGGCATCTATGCTGCCGTTTCCGTCAATAGGAGAACCCAAAGCGTCAACAACTCTGCCGAGCATCTGTTCACTGACTCCTATACCGGCTCTTTTTCCTGTTCTTATGACAGACGAACCCTCTGTAAGACCATATTCATCACCAAGAAGAACAACACCGCAGCCCTTTGTTTCAAGGTTCTGTACAATACCCCTTACACCCGTTTCAAACTCAACAAGCTCACCGTACATAACGTGGTTCATGCCGTGAACCATAGCAATGCCGTCACCGATTCTTGTGATATAGCCTGTTTCGGTTACACCTGATTTTCTGTCGAAATCGTTTATTTCACTTTTCAGTACGGATATGATATTGTTTGCACGCTGGGTATCATCTATTTCATTTTTGAGTTCAGAGATAAAGTCCTCATTGTTGTTATGCTCCGAGGCCTTAGCCTTGTATTTCAGATTTTCGTGCATTTCCCTAAGACTTGTACGAAAACTCTTGTCATATTCATAGTCGCCTACATCAAGAATAAATCCGCCGATAATATCGGGGTCTTTGCGGTATTCCATTTCAACATCTTCCCTGTTGAATTTATCCTTGATAAAGCTTTTCATATCGGCTTTTTGAGCGTCCGTAAGCTCTGTAACATAACGGATAACGGCTTTTATGCTGCCTTTTCTTTCAAGGCAGAGGTCATTGTATTCATCAAGAATTTCATTGATGTTATCAATTGAACCGTTATCCGATACAGTACAGATAAACCTGTAAACTTCCTTTGGAAAAAGCTGTTTTATTATGCTGTGCTTTTCCTCGTCTGTGACAACAGGATTTTTCAATGTATCGGCAAGCTCACCGCATGCGGAAAGGACTCTCCTTGTTTCGTCAATGACTTCTTCGGGAATTTCCTGTTTAATAAGCTGCCTTATGGCTTCTCTGTCTGTTTCTTTCATTGCTTATCTGCACCCTCTTCCGCCAGAAAATAGTCTACAAGCTTTCTGTTAGCTTCATCGTCAACATTTTCACCGAGAATTTTTGAAGCTGCGGCAATTGCAAGGTCGGCAATCTGAGTCTGAGCCTCCTGAACGGAGCGTTTACGCTCAATCTCAATAGTCTTGCTTGTCTTTTTAAATATATCCTGAGCCTCGTCCTCAGCTTTCCGGAGAATAGCCTTACGCTCGTCCTCAGCACGTTCAACTGCTTCCGAAACTATGCCATGAGCCTTATCCTTTGCAGTTTTAAGCGTGTCATTATATTGCTTTTTAAGTTCTTCGGCTTCTTCCTTTGCCTTTTTTGCAGCGTCAATGTCATTCTGAATTTTCTGATTTCTTTCGTCCATTACCTTGTTAATGGGTTTGAAAAGGAAAATCCTCAGAAGAAGAAACAGGAGAATAATATTAATAAAAGTCCAGATAATGCCTGAATCCAGATTGAGCATACCGCTTGCAAGAGCTGCTTTGGAGCTGCAAACTGTTTCGATGATATTTTCATTCAGCATTTCCGTACCTCCTTTTTGCTTTCTATGAGTTTATTCTTTTATCTGAGGAAAAGAATAATAACAAGTCCGATTACAAGGCCGTAAACGGCAGTTGCTTCTGCAAGTGCACATCCGAGAAGGAGAGCCTTGTTTATATCGCCCTTAGCCTCAGGCTGTCTTGCGATAGATTCTACTGCTTTTGATGTTGCAAGTCCGATACCGATACCTGCACCTACACCTGTTAAAACTGCAATAGCAGCACCAATTGCGATTAATCCCATGATAATTTCCTCCTAAAAAGTAATTTACAGCATTAAGCTGTTATTCTTCTTCCATTGCTTCTGCCATAAACAAGGAAGTAAGGAACACAAATACATATGCCTGAATAAGACCGTCAAATACATCAAAATACAGACTGAGTATAAGCGGGACTCCTACAGGAATACAAAGCTTTACAAGCTCCATGATAACGAATGCACCGAGAACGTTGCCGAAAAGTCGCATACAGAGAGAAAGCGGCTTGATAATAAGCTCCATAATATTAATAGGGAGCAGCAGCGGCATAGGTTCCTTAAAGCTTCTCAGCCACCTTTTTACGCCCTTTTCCTTAATACCGCAGTACTGGATATAGATAATACTCATTATTGCAAGACCGGCAGTAACATTAAGGTCTTTGGTAGGCGGCCGCAAACCGAACAGTCCGATAACATTGGATACACCTATGTATATAATGAGTGTTTCCAGAAAGGGAAGATATTTTTTTCCTTTTTGTCCCATAATATCCACAAAGAAATTATTGAGCCAGGTTATAAGCATTTCTATTAAAAGCTGAGCACCTGTCGGAACGGTTTTGAGGTTTCTTACGAATATCTTGCAGAGTATTACAAGAACAGCCATTATTACCCAAGTTATAACACATGATTCCGGTACGGGGATACCGCCGAAAATTGGAATTTCAAATGCGGTTCTGCATTCAAGCTCCTCCATCAGCGAATTTGCCAGCTCGTCCATAATATCACCTTCTTTCAGCTGATTATGAATGGCAGTACTATAGAATTCTTATGAAGCTCACATTAAGGCAGCAACGTACAAAGAACGTAAAAACTTTGTGCAGTTTTGTCATAAAAAAGTAAAATGGAGATTTCCAAGATGGCGAAATCCCCATTGATTTACACTTTCAAGCGAGCTGTTATAAAAAACCAGTTATAAAGATACTGTCTTTTCACCTACATTATATATCTTTTAAAAAGGCGTGTCAAGTAAAATTTGCATTATTTTCTGTTAATTTTTATTTTTAGTGTTTCTGCTTTTATTATTTGTATTATAATGTTAATTTAATGGTAATTTTTAATAAATGTGCAGCGTTCAGAATTTTAAAAAATATTAAAAAGGGTTTCCAAAGGGTTGATAACCATTTGGAAACCCGATTTTGTTCTAATCCTTTGCGGTTTCAGATGTATCAATTATAAGACGTATTTTTTCAACCGACTGCTCCTTGACCTGAAGTACGGTTATCTTGAAAGCACCATATTCCGCAGTTTCATTCTGTTCGGGGATATGTTCAAGAAGCTCCGTAACCCAACCGCCGACTGATGTGTATGTACTTTCTATCATATCTTCGTCAAGTCCGAGCTGGTCAAGCATATCACTTATGCTCAGGTCGCCTGACACTTCATACTCGTTTTCACTTATTTTTACAATGCTTGGTATAACTTCATCATTTTCATCATAAATTTCACCGACAAGTTCCTCGATAATATCCTCCATAGTTACAATGCCTTTAGTGCCGCCGTACTGGTCAAGAACAACTGCAAGGTGAGTTTTTGAACGCTGCATATCACGAAGTGCCTCACTGATAAGCTTCAGGTCAGAAAAGTGTGCAACGTCCTGTATAATTTCTGTTATGTCATTTCCGCCCTGAGCCAGCATTTTAAAGAAACGCTTATTTGTTATCATACCGATAATATTATCAAGACTTTTATCATATACAGGAAGTCTTGAATACATTTCGTCTATAAAAAGACTTTTTATTTCATCTATAGAAGCATTTTTTTCAACACCGATTACCTTTACTCTCGGTATCAGTATTTCATTAACGGTAATTTCATCAAAATCCAAGGCACTTCTTACGAGGTCACCCTCCTGTTCTTCAAGAACACCTTGTTCTTCAATTTCCTCAATAATATATTTAAGTTCGTCCTCTGTTACGCTTGGTTCAACCTTGCCGTTTTTAAGTATTGAGGCAAGCTTGTTAAAGATAAATATGATTGGTTTAAATAGAATAATAAGGAATGAAAGCGGCCCCGCAAAGAAAAGTGACAGTCTTTCTGCATTTTCCTTAGCGTATGATTTTGGCAGAATTTCACCGAAAATCAATACAAGAACGGTTGTTACCGCAGTTGAAATGCCTACTGCACCGCTTCCGAAAAGTGTGGTAAAGAGTACAGTGCTGACGGACGCCATAGTAATATTTACAATGTTGTTTCCTACCAGAACAGTGGTAAGAGCATCCTCGAATGAGTTAGCGATTTTAAGTGCTTTTTCAGCACGTTTATCGCCTTGAGCTGCGTAATTTTTAAGTCTGATTTTGTTTACGCTTGAGAAAGCTGTTTCACAGCTTGAAAAGAGTGCGGAAAAAATCATTGCAACAATAATGAGAATGATTCTTCCCAAGTTTTGATTGTCCATATAAATCCTTTCTTTAATGTATAGTTATAATTTACACTATGATGATTAAGGTGTAAATATACATACTATCTTATCACAGTAAATAAAAATAATCAAGTGCTGATAAATAAAATTTTAAATAAGTCTTGAAATTTATGCGATAAATTGTTATTATTATAATGATATACTATGGGAAATACCGCACAATGCACCTATAAAAACCTTGTACGGCATTGACTGTTCAGAAAGGATGTTATGATTAACTATGCTGAAAAAACTCTTTTTAAAATATGAGGAAGTCATAATGTATATAATCATGGGAGGCTGTACAACGCTGGTTTATTACATAACCCGTTTCGGTTCAAGACTCCTTATGGGCAACATTTCAAACGGAGCAATGATTGCTACAGCAATTGCCCAAATCGTTTCAATAACCTTTGCATTCGTCACGAATAAAAAGTTTGTGTTTAAAAGCAAGACAAATACAGTCGGACAGCTTGCAAAGGAGGCAGCAGCATTTTATGCAGGAAGAGCAGTAACATTCTGCCTTGACCTGCTTATAACCTTTATTTTTGTGGAAAAATGTTCGGGATTTTTCATTGATGTATTTGGACTTGACAAAATAAATTACTCAAGCGGACTTCTTTCAAATAAATTTATGAGCAAGCTTATGGGAAATCCTGAAAAAATGAACGAATTTATCTGGACTATGCTGTCACAGGTTATGATTCTTATACTTAACTATGTATTCAGCAAGCTTGTAGTGTTTAAAAAACCGAAAAATGCGGTGGTACAGGAAAAGCAGTAATGGAATATATTAAAATAGGAAATGTCAAGATAGAGAAAACTGCCGCACTTGCTCCAATGGCTAGCGTTGCAGACCGAGCTTACAGACTTATTTGCAGGGAATACGGGGCTTCGTATGTTACAAGTGAAATGGTGTCTGCAAAAGGACTGTGCTACAGTGACAGAAAAACAAATGAGCTTTGTACAGTAACCGAAAAAGAACGTCCTATGGCGATACAGCTTTTTGGGAATGAACCCGAATTTATGGAAAGGGCAGTTGAAATTGTCAGCAGATACAATCCTGATATTATAGATATAAATATGGGGTGTCCTGTACCGAAAGTTGTCGGAATAGGCTGTGGTTCTGCACTTATGCGTGATGTAAAGCAAGCTGCGGCAGTTGCCGAGTCGGTTGTGAGAGCATCGTCTGTTCCTGTTACGGTTAAGTTCAGGAAGGGCTGGGATGATAGCAGTGTAAATACTGTCGAGTTTGCAAAGGCAATGGAAGCATCCGGAGCTGCGGCAATTACGGTTCATGGCAGAACAAGGGAGCAATTTTATACAGGTGAAGCTGATTGGAAAATCATTTCCGAGGTCAAGAAGAATGTCAAAATACCTGTAATTGCAAACGGAGATGTTACAGACTTGAAAAGCTGTCTTGATATGTATGAGCAAACAGGCTGTGATCTTGTGATGATCGGCAGGGGCAGCTATGGCAATCCTTTTGTTTTTAAGGAAATTTCTTCTTATTATAAAGGCGAGGAATATACAGCTCCCACAATAGAGGAGAAAATGACAGTCATGCTCAGGCATATAAGGCTTATTCTGAATATTAGTGAAAAGTCTGAGGAACTGGCAATTCATGAAGCAAGAAAGCATGCAGCATGGTACATGAATGGTTACTATGCCTCCGCAAAATTCAGAGCAAGATGCTATAATCTGACGTCATATTCCGAGGCGGAACAGCTTGCAGAGGAGTTTATAAGACTTCAGCATGAAAGAATGTCCTGAAAGCTGTATACATTTATAATGTATATGTCTTTGGTGTCGCATTTGGTAAAATTGCTGATTTTAAGGCAGCACCGCATAATCCTTGTGCAGTGCTGCCATATGTTTTTAAGGGGGAATGTCCTGTTATTATGTACTTTTTTTGAATAATCCGTAGGTCTTGATTAAAACAGTTTATTTGTTAATCAGAATGCAAAAAAGATTGTGTAATGTTTATATTATTGACATATTTCTTTGTGAAAAGCTACAAAAAATACTGCATTGTTTTATATAAAACATTAAAATCCTTTCAAAGCTATTTACTTTTTCGAATGTCTGATATATAATGATTTTAAGAATAAAATAAAGTAGAGTGTTGGGAACTCGACTGCACTTCGCTGGTTACTTATGCTGAACGGAAAATCCCCATTTACCACGCTGAATTTAAATTAAATATTGCCATGTTTGAAGTTTTAATTGATAATATGTACAATTTTACCTATCTTCATTTATAAGTTTTTACAAAAACGGAAAAACCTATTGACTTTAAACAAGGTCTATTTTATAATATTAAGTGTGGGTTACTATAAGTAAATTTAAGTGAAGTGTGAACATTTCGCAGCTGTATTTACTGCAGCAAAAATATTATATAACACAGGAATTAAAGCTTTCCGGTTATATTAATCCGAAATTAAGGAGGAAAAGAAAATGAGGAGAAGCAGAATTATCGCAGGAGCAGCAGCGATAATGGTAATGGCTTGCAGTGCAATGCCGTCATTTACATTTGCGGCAGGTGAAAAGGTTGCAATTTCTGCAAACAAAGTAACTGCCGAAGCAGGCGGTACATTTGAAATTGAAGTATCACTTTCAGATATCCCGTCAACAGGTATCAATGCTTGTGAATTTGCTATCGGTTATGATAGTACACTCGTTACAATCAGTGATGTTGAGGCAGGTCCTTTAACAGAAACAAAAGCTGAATCAGTAGACACATCTGCATCATCAGCTCCTTTGTTCGACTACTACATTGATAAAACAAACAGTGCAGTTAATGTATGTTGGTCAACAGCAGCTGAGGATTCAAAATACTGGCTGCAGGGTGAGGGCGTAATGCTCACAATTACAGGTACTGTATCATCATCTGCAAAGTCAGGTTCAGTAGCTGATTTTGACATTCAGGGCATTGCTCGTGAAACATATCCGGGTTCAGGCGTAACTAATAAGGATGTTAAGGTTGGCTATTACAACGGAACAAGAGTAATGTATGATACTGCATTAACAAACGGTTCTGTTACTGTCGGCGGTTCTGCAGGTACTGTTACATTAGCAGGCGATGCTAACTGCGATGGCAAGGTTGACATTTCAGACGCAGTTTTAATTAAGTGCTTCCTGATTAATGAAAAAACATATCCGCTTACTGCACAGGGTAAGCTTAACGCAGATGTTCAGGGCAACGGAAATGGCGTAAACGCACAGGATGCTGTTTCAGTTCAGAAGTACATTCTTAAAGCTATAACATCTCTTCCGGTTTAAAAAACTCCGGGCATTTTGCTTGATTTTTCGGGTTAACCCTATATAACAAACATCAATATTGGCTTCATGCCTTAAAGAAAGGAATTAAAACAGATGAAAAAATTTATTTCAACTCTTACATCACTTGCTATGAGCGCTTCACTCACAGCAGGCGCATTAGCAGTTCCGTTTGCAGGAAGTGCATTAACTTATGACAAGACTTATAAGACACTTACTATTGAGTCTGAAAAGACAACTATTTCTGCTTCAGAAATCGCAGCAGGTGATGTAACTGTAAAATGTGACGTTTACTTCGAGGAAACTCCTGATACAGACGGACTTTCCGATACAGCTTCAATCACAGCTATGATGACTTGTGAAGGCGACACAGTTAAGATGGACAGCATCGACAAGCTTTTTGCTGACCGTGAACAGTATAATTATACTATTCAGAACGGTGAAAAGAAGGGCACAACAGTTATTTGTACAACTGGTCTTTTCTTCGTAGGATCAATTGCAGGCAGAACAGGCAAGTATACTCCTGCAGGTGACTACCAGGCTGAAAAGGCATCTGATAAGAGATTAGGTTTCTCTTGGACAACAGCTCAGAAGGGCGAATATATTGAAGGCAGCTCTACAGCTTTCCCTGTTGCTACATTCTATGTAACATTTGAAAAGGGCACACCGGCTGGTGATTACAAGATTGACTTCATCAACGAAGACCTGTACCCAGATGATCCTAAGTATTCAGGAAAGAACTCAACAACACAGGTAGGTACACATGACCTTTCTGTTGCTGAGTGCTACGACAACCTCTTCTACGGCGGTCTTGAAACAAAGGGTATTACAGTTACAGTTGATGGTGATGCACAGACAACAACAACAGCTGCTGCAACTACAACAAAGCCTGCTGCAACTACAACAAAGCCTGCAGCAACTACAACAACAAAGCCTGACACACCTCCAACAACAAATAAGCTTCAGTGGTCACTTACTGATGTTACACAGGAATCATACAAGGCTGGCGATCTTGTTTACGTTGACGCATTTGTAACAAATGCATGGGGTTCAGATCCTGATAAGGAAGGTATCCGTGGCTTCCAGGCATTTATCGATTATGATAAGGACGTATTTGAGCTTGTTGAAATCGGTGAATCATGCTATGGTGCAGTTGAAAGCAGTACAGAGAGTGCTGGTATCACAGTAACACTTTCAAACAGCACAGGTCTTGGTACAATTGCTGAGAAAGACGATACAGTAACATACTTCGGCTTCAAGATTAAGGACGGAGCTAAGGACGGTACATATCCAATCACATGGGTTAGAGATGAAACTATAGTAACAATCCACCCAGGCGGCGGTGAAAACAATACACCTCCAACATTGGCTGATGTAGACCTCGTTGACGGTTCAATCACACTTGGAAAGGGCAGCTCAGTAGTAACAACAACTGCTCCAACTCCTACAACAGCACCAACACCTACAACAACAAAGACTGTTGTAACTACAACAACAAAGGTTGATCCAACAACTCCATCAACAGGCACTGTTCTTTACGGTGATACAAACTGCGATGGCAAGGTAAATATTGCTGACGTTGTTATCCTTAACAAGTACCTCACAAACCCAGAAAAGTATCCGCTTACAGCTCAGGGTGCTATCAATGCTGAGGTAGATCTTGATGATAAGCTCACAACAAATGACTCATACTGCATTATCAGATCAGTTGTTAAACTCATCACACTTCCTTACAAGGGCTAATCTGTCACACACTAATACAATTTAATATTTAAGACTAGATAAAACGGGCATTGCCCAGAAAGGAAAATGCACTGATGAAGAGAATACTATCAGCAGTAACTTCCTTGACAATGGGAATTTCAATTCTCACAAGTGCGTTTGCCGTTCCGTTTAGTACATATGCTGTCAGCGAGGCTTCTAGCTTCGCTGAACAGTCTGTTATTACGGCAAATGATAAAGTTGCTGCAAAAAATGCTTCTTCTGCCGATGCACTCCAGTGGTCAATTGATAATGTAAAACAGGCATCTTACAAAGCAGGCGATGTTATTTACGTTGACGTATTTGTAACAAATGCATGGGGTACAGATCCTGACAAGGAAGGTATCCGTGGATTACAGGCATTTATTGATTATGATAAAAGCGCATTTGAACTTGTTGAAATCGGTGAATCATGCTATGGTGCAACTGAAAGCAGTATAGCAAGTGCCGGAATTACTGTAACGCTTTCAAATAACACAGGTCTTGGTACAATTGCTAAGAAAGACGATACAGTAACATACTTCGGTTTCAAGGTAAAAAGCGGAGCTAAAGACGGTACATACCCGATTACATGGGTTAAGGACGATACTGTAGTAACAATTCACCCGGGCGGAGGCGATGATAATGTTCCTCCGACATTGGCTGATGTAGACCTCGTTGACGGTTCAATTATACTTGGTGACGGCGGTTCAGTAGTAACAACTACAGCTAAGACAACTACAAAGCCTGACACACCATCAACAGGCAAACTTCAGTGGTCACTTACTGACGTTACAAAGGATACATACAAGGCCGGCGACGTTATTTACGTTGACGCTTTTGTAACAAATGCATGGGGTTCTGATCCTGATAAGGAAGGAATCCGTGGATTACAGGCATTTATCGATTATGACAAGAGCACATTTGAGCTTGTTGAAATCGGTGATTCATGTTATGGTGCAGTTGAAAGCAGTACAGGCAGTGCCGGAATTACAGTAACGCTTTCAAACAGCACAGGACTCGGTACAATCGCTAAGAAAGACGATACAGTAACATACTTCGGCTTCAAGATTAAGGACGGAGCTAAGGACGGAACATATCCGATTACATGGGTTAAGGACGATACTGTAGTAACAATCCACCCTGGCGGCGGTGATGACAATGTTCCTCCGACATTAGCTGACGTAGACCTCGTTGACGGTTCAATTACACTTGGCAGCGGTGGTTCAGTAGTAACAACTACAGCTAAGACAACTACAAAGGCAACAACAACAAAGCCTAATACACCTGTAGGTGATAAGCTTCAGTGGTCAATCGGAAACGAAAAGTACACTGACGATATGGGCTCTGATATTGTTTACGTTCCTGTAAACGTAACAAGAGCATGGGGTACAGATCCTGATACACAGGGTATCCGTGGTCTTCAGGGTTCAATAAGCTATGATGAAACAGCTCTTGAGCTTGTTGAAATTAGTGCAAGTTCTTGCTATGGCAATGCAATGGTTAATCTGGATGAAAAAATGTTTATTACAACATTTTCAAATGCTTCCGGATTAGGTACAATTGCAAAGCAAGGCGATGAAGTAACTTATTTTGGTTTCAAGATAAAGAGCGGAGCTAAGCCTGGTGTATATCCGATTAAATGGGATACATCTTATACAAGAGCAACAATTCATCCGGGCGGCGGAGCAGATAATGAACCTCCAACGTTGGCAGAACTTGATCTTGTTGACGGTTCTATTGAAATTGTTAGCAGTGTAACACCTGGTGTCACTACAACAGCTGTAACACAGAGCGGCGAAATCGGTTGGGTAATTCCAACAGTAACAGCTAAGCC
>ERZ773228.3174-NODE-3174-length-13887-cov-2.646255_pt1 | contig 13887 bp, 13 predicted proteins | sample MGYA00580524_ERZ773228 | MGnify/ENA primary metagenome ERZ773228 (study PRJEB29015, sample SAMEA2737768) | human gut metagenome | biome: human gut; feature: human-associated habitat; material: faeces | place: China | collected 2012 ...
TTAAAAGTACTGATGGAAGCACCAAATGTTCTGATCCTGGATGAGCCGACCAACGACCTTGACATTCAGACATTAACGATCTTAGAAGATTATCTGGATACGTTCGCAGGAATCGTGATCACGGTATCACATGACCGATATTTTCTTGATCGTATTGTAAACAGGATCTTTGCGTTTGAAGAAGGCGGGCATTTAAAACAGTACGAAGGCGGTTATACGGATTATCTGGAGAAAGTAAAGCCAATTGCGAAACAAGAAAAAAGCAAACCAGAGAAAAAAGAAAATAATGGAAAGAAATTTCAGAAAGAACATCAAAAGAAGCTCAAGTTTACATACAAAGAACAAAAAGAATTTGAAACGATCGATGATGATATCGCGAAACTGGAGGAAAAAATAGAACAGTTAGATGAAGAGATCATGGAAAATGCAACGAATTCTGGTAAATTAGCAGAGCTTACGCAGCAAAAAGAAGAGACAGAAGAAGCTTTGAATGAAAAGATGGACCGTTGGGTATATTTAAATGATCTGGCAGAACAGATAGCGAATCAATAACAATAAAAGAGGATTGACTCACAAAATATCATATGAGTCAATCCTCTTATTATATTAAGCTTCTTTTTCTAACTTAATATTCTTCTTATACAATCGATAATCCACCCAGTTTCCGATCAAAAATTGAACGGTAGCAAAAAACGGAACTCCAAGGAACATTCCAAGTGGACCGAAAAAAGCGCCACCGACAGTGATGGAAAATAAAATCAGTAGTGGACGAACTCCGGTAGATTCTCCAAGGATCTTAGGTCCAAGGATCAGACCGTCAAACTGCTGTAGGACAAAAACCATGATAATAAAGATCAGGCACTTCGTCGGACTTACGATAAAAAGAATAAAAGCGCCGGGAACTGCACCAATGATCGGTCCAAAATAAGGAATCATATTTGTGACGCCGATAATAACACTGATCAATACAGTATAAGGAAGTTTTAAAATAGTCATCGCAACAAAAGCCAGTAAGCCAATGATCAGAGAATCAATGGATTTTCCGATAATGAAACCAGAAAAAATATTATGACAATCTTTTAAAGTGCGAAGTACACGATAAGAGAAATTTTCATTAAAGATTGCAAGAACCAATCGTTTTCCAGCATTTTTTAAAATAAATTTATCGATTGTCATATAAATAGAAACAATAAATGCGATAAACAGGTTAAATAATCCCTTGGCAAAAGACATGGAAGCCTCATAAAGCATAGGGACGATATTGGTCAGAAGATTGTTGGTCAGTTCGAAAAGCTTTGGTAATGTCTTTGTCTCGATCATATCGGCAATCTGACCAGGAAACATATCTGTGCTGTTCTCACGATAATGTTCAAAAATCGACATTATCGATTTATAAATATCGGGAATCATCAGGGATAGTTCACGAATACTGTCATATAACTGTGGAATGATAAATCGAAGACATACAATGATAAAACCAACCATAACGAGATAACTGATCAAAATGGCGAGTCCACGCTGTGCACTGGCAGATTTCTTCTTTAAAAGTTTTATTGATACATTTCTTTGAAAGAAAGCTACAACAGGGTTTAAAATATAGGCGATCAGAAATCCCATGAAAAATGGAAATAAGATGCCCCACAATTGAGAGATTAGTTTGCTTGTATTAGACCATTGTGTTATAAAGCGGAAGATCACACATCCGATCAGGATAACAGCAATGGTATAGATAGAAATCGTAAAATACTTTTTATTCGATTCGAATTTGTGGTTACTTGACATTTGAGACTCCTCTTAGAATGATAGTTAATCAGTAATATCATCTATTATAGACGTTTCCAAGATCAGTTACAAGACAATATAAGATTTAAATAAAAGAAAAACACCATCCCCGGCTACAAAATCAACCAAAAACAGTGCTTTAGTACGCGATGAGGGGTTCGAACCCTCGACACCCTGATTAAGAGTCAGGTGCTCTACCAACTGAGCTAATCACGCTTAAATTATGTTGTTTTTACTGCGCTTCCTTAACGCAAGATTTATTATATACGAATGTTTTAAGAAATGCAAGCATTATTTTTAATTTTTTTTATTTTTTTTTACAAAAAATTTAAAGAAAGTTAATAACGGTACAAAAAAAGCCCGAAATATGGTATTCTAGAGACTGGAAAGGGGATAAAATTTCATGGATAAAATAGCGGTCGCACAGACAACATCTTCCGGAAACTGGAGAGAAAATATAGAAAAAGCAAAACAATATATAAAGAAAGCAACAGAAGAAGAGGCAGTTATGATCATTTTTCCAGAATATTTCATGAATTATTATCCGGATGCTGAACACAACTATACAAAAAAGGCACAAAGCTTGCATGGCGAATTTGTACAGGCAATGAAGATGCTTGCAAAAGAGTTTAAGATGTGGATCATTTTTGGGATGAATGAACAGACTGTGGATGAAACAAAGAACTACAATACAATGGTAATCCTGAATGATCTGGGAGAACTTGTGTCTGATTATAAAAAGACACATTTGTTTAATGCATATAAATGGAATGAATCAATGAATACGCTTAAGGGGGATTGTTTGTTTACACCGATTAAGACACCTGCAGGTGTGATCGGACTTGGAATCTGTTATGATCTCAGATTTCCGGAACTTGCAAGATATGAAGCATTATCTGGAGCTCAGGTCATGTTGTATCCAGCGGCATGGGTTAAGGGTAAAGGAAAATTTATGCAGTGGGAGACACTTCTTCGGGCAAGAGCAATTGAAAATGAGATGTATGTTTTAGGATGTTGTCATTACAGTAAGGAACATTACATGGGAAGAAGTACTGGATTTGCACCAGATGGAACCAGATTGTATTTAGGAGAAGAAAAGGAAGAGCTGCTCTATGCACAGATAGATAAAGAACAGATTCAAAATATAAGAACAGCCAATCCTGTCTTTGAAAACAGGAGAAGAGATCTCTACGATTAAATAAAATAATACAAATCAGGGTAGGAATCAGAAAGAGGTAGTATCATATGGAAGATAGAAGAAGTATAGCAAAGAAGGCAGCAATAGGAGTCGCACTGGTGATCGCAGCTGCGGGAGCTGTATTATTCTATAAGAATAATATTGCGATGAATCCAGGTGACACATTATTAAAATATATGTCATATGCAGAAGATGGAAAGTATGAAAAGATGTACGATCTTTTGAATGAAGAAAGCAAAAAAAGTATTTCAAAAGAAGAATTTATCAAGAGAAATAAAAATATTTATAAGGGAATCGGGGTCCAAACGATTGATGCTGATGTAACTTCAAAGAAGAGATCAACAACCGTGACATATCACGTAAAAATGCAGACAAATGCTGGAATTATTACCTATAATAACCGTACAGATTTTGTCAAAGAAAATCATAGATATCGCATAGATTGGGATGACTCCGTTATTTTTCCGCAATTAGGAGCAGAAGACAAAGTCAGAGTAAAAACTTTATATGCCAAAAGAGGAAGGATCAAAGATGCACAGGGAAATGCACTTGCTGTACAGGGTAAGATCTATTCTGTAGGATTTGTTCCTGGGAAGATGGACGGTAATTCCGTAAAACTTGCGGCAAAGAAATTAGGATTATCCAAAGAAGAGATTCAGAAGAAACTTGATCAAAAATGGGTGACGGATGATTCTTTTGTACCATTGATCAAATTAAAAGAATATTCAAAAGATCTTCTCAATGTGAAAGGGATCATTGTTTCCACAGAAACTGGGAGAATCTATCCACTTGGGGAGGCAGCAGCACATCTTATCGGTTATATGCAAAATGGCGAAGGAAAAGCAGGACTTGAGAAATTATATGATGAGCAGCTTTCTGGCACGAATGGCTTAGAGATATACATAGAAGATTCTAATGGACAGAAAAAACAGTCACTGGCGGTCAGATCTCAGACAGATGGAAAGGATTTAACAACAACGATCAACAGTAGTTTGCAAAAGGCTATTTACGAACAGTATAAAAATGATAAAAGTGCTCATGTTGCATTGAATCCTTCAACAGGAGAGGTCAAGGCACTTGTAAGTACTCCGTCTTATGATGCACAGGCATTTATCTTAGGAATGAGCCAGAAGAAATGGAATGTGATCAATAGCGATCAAAGACTGCCAATGCAAAATCGCTTTAAAGCAACATTTGCACCAGGATCATCCATCAAACCGATCATAGCAGCGATCGGACTAAGCCAGAATAAATTTCGTGCAAATGATGACTTTGGAAACAGTGGAAAATGCTGGCAGAAGGATAAAAGCTGGGGTGGTTATTACGTAACAACATTGCACGATTATAATGGGCATAATCTGCAAAATGCAATGATCTATTCTGACAATATTTATTTTGCAAAAGCAGCCCTGAAGATAGGAAAAGATACCTTGAAGGATCAGCTTGACAACTTAGGTTTTGGAGAAAGTCTGAAATTTACATTTGGACTAAACGCTTCATCCTATGGAAGTGAAGGATTTACTTCCGATATTCAGTTAGCTGACAGTGGATATGGACAGGGGAAAATGATGGTAAACCCGGTACATATGGCAGCAATCTACACAGCATTTTCTAATAATGGTAATATGCTGAAACCGTATCTGGTCAAAGAAAACGGATCAAAAAAACAAGTATTAAAGGAAACTATATTTACCAAACAAGCTGTGAATACCGTAAATGAAGCTATGCGACAAGTAATCAGAGATCCCTCTGGTACGGGACACGCAGCGAACATAGAAGGGGTAGATCTTCGAGGAAAGACAGGAACTGCAGAGATCAAACAATCACAGACAGACACAAAAGGAACAGAAATCGGCTGGTTTGTGACCATAATGCCAGCAACAAACAATAGGGAAGCATTGGAACTGGTATCCATGACAGAAAACGTGAAGAAACGAGGCGGAAGTGGATACGTGGTCAATAAAACAAAGAAGATCATGGAAGAATACCTGCAGTAGATCAGCTGCAGGTATTCTTCCATGATTGATGATTTCAGGCATCGAAATCCTATTCTAATTACAATCTTTATAAAGTTTATAGATATCTTTATTTTCCAAAGTAAAATGATCTTTGATGCAATGATATAAAGACTCAATATTTTCAGGTGTTTCTTCTAATTCATCAGCAATTTGAATTAAATTCTTGGATTTTTCAATTTTTTTCTTGATTTGTTGTATTAATCGAAAGTAATCTCCCTCAGCAAGTCCTTCAGCAAGTCCCTCAGCGCGTCCTTCAGCAAGTCCCTCAGCGCGTCCTTCAGCACGTGCTTTTCGTTTCTCAAGAATTTTTTCTTCCCATTCCTGCATATATTTCACTCCAATCTCTTCGCTGGATTTTACGATATTGACATGTTTTTTTATTTCCTGAAGGCGTGGTGTAGAGCAAAAGATATCTTCGGTAGTATGTTCCATATAGTATAAAAGTTCTTTTAATTCGGAACTGATATCTTCGGGATTTTGACCATGAGTATTTAGAAAAATACGTATAGCACCATCGTTTAAAGGTTGACCAGTTTCATTGCAGTTCATTTGAAAAGTATATTGATATAATCCTCTTCCAAACAGATTGAAAGGTGCAATGATAATAGAATAACAGTCTTTCATATTCGAAAAATCTACTTCTCCAGGATCTAATAATTTGGAGTCAATCAGAGCCTGATAAAAACGACTTCTATGAGGAAGATTTTTCGTATTTTCTTTTTGAGCTTCTACATTATAAACAGCATCGGTTTCATCCTCTGCCCATACGTCAAGTCGCACCTGTCGTTTTAGAGGCGAAGTCCGACTTTCGTGTTCAGATTGTGGACGGCCTTTGATGGAGATATCTTCTCCAAGAATAATAGATAATATATTCTCAAATGTCTTAGGATCTTCCATAACTTCAGCAAATAAAAAGCGGTCAAGTAAAGTTAAATCTTGCAGCGATTTTTTATTTTTACTCATAAGTTTCTCCTTTCATTGTATTAGAAAATACAGAGAGTGGCAAGCACTGTTAGATAAGAAAATAAATTAAAAGATAGACAATTAATTACGTACCAGATATACTAAAAATATCTTTTGAATAAAGATATGAAAAAGAGGGAGAGGAGGGAAAATATGCAAGCAATCAAAAAACAATGGTTCACATTACTCCTAATGATCATTCAGGCAGTTATGTTCATCTTTATACAGCCAGAGATAGGATCTGTAAGTTTATGTAACCTTATGTTTATTTCAATTTTTGCAGAAGACGAGAGAAATGTATTCTTAAAACTTGCTTGGGAAGATAAGTTTTACTTTTATGTGCAATGCATTGTCATGTATTTGATGACGCTGATCTTTGGACTTATCCTTGCACTGGATCATGGTTCAGGATCTATTACAGTAACAACGAAGGCATTTAATGCATTGCAGATGATCAATATTATCCTAAGGTTTATTATGACATATGGACTGATCGCACAAGAAGAAGACCGAAGAAAATTATATTTTCACAGTGTGCTAATGTTGGTATTCTTTGTTCTTATAGCAATTGCATATAGCTAGATTTTACATAAGATCATAAGGAGAGTGAAATGAAACAAAATAAAAAAACAGTCATGATCATTGGATGTATCATAACAATCTGTACATTCATAGCAGCAGTTTTGATCGGCTGGAATCATATGGTCAAGATCACAAAAGGACCAAAGAATGAAAAAGAGATCGGATATTATCAATGGAATCATGATCAAATGGATTCATTTTTAGATATTACAACATTTACATATCACGGAGACCGTTATGAGACAGCTGATGGCGGTGGAGATGGAGCCATGAGTTTTGGTTATCTGGAAGCTTCTATGAAAGGCAGAAAACCAGCATTTTGGCTGAAAGAAACGATGAATCAGACAGACAAAAAGATTGTCAAAACCATTTCTTGGTGGAAAGCTGCAGCAGAACCTGTCTATGCACTTTCATCAAACAGTGGCTGTGATATGGTCTTTCTTGATCCAAGTGATAAAGCCATGATGCAGACGGTATTTTGGAAAGTAAAAGACAGACAGAAGCTGGAAGCGTATTATACAAATTTTGATAATTACAATTTTAAACTTACAGAGTCCAAAACAAATGAACGAAAGACGATTTCATCAAAAGAAGCGAAACAGTATGCCAGATTGCAGCAGATTCGAAAAGATGCTCAAAATGTTAAAAAACAATATACCATTTATGGAGAAAGCAAAGATCATATCGCATATGTCGAATTTGATATCATGACAGTTGGTGAGAAACAATATCTAGGAAAAGACGAAGAGTGGTAGGAAAACTCAAGAAAAATTCTCATAATGTCAAGGAAACCTTGACATTCTTTTTTAATTCGACTATAGTAGTCCTAGATAGGAACACGAGGTGAAAGTGATGGATAATGTAGAGCGTCTGATGGAATTTGGACTCACAAGACACGAAGCCAGTCTTTACATTTTACTGACACTGGAAGGAAGCCTTAACGGATACGAGGCAGCCAAACAAAGCGGGATTTCAAGATCAAACGCTTACAATGCACTGGCAGGCTTGGTAGACAAAGGCGCAGCCTATATACAAGAGGAAGATACAGTTCGTTACACACCGGTAGCGATCGAAGAATTCTGCAGTAATAAGATCCGGCATCTGGAACAGAAGAAGACAGAGCTGATCGCGGAACTTCCGGGTAAACGCAAGAACGAAGGCGGATATCTGACGATCAAAGGTGAAGAACATATTTGCGATAAGATCATTGATATGCTGCTTTGTGCAGAAGAGCGTGCGTATATCTCTGTATACAATGAACGACTGGAGATGTTTCGGGAACACTTAGAGAAGATGGTAAGTGAAGGAAAGAAAGTCGTGATCATAACGAATGAACCATTTGATTTACAAGGAGCAACTGTTTATCTGACAGAATGTAAGAAAGAACAGATCCGATTGATCACGGATTCTAAAGACGTTTTAACAGGCGCGATCACAAATCGTTACGAAGCAACCAGCCTGTATTCCAGTAACAATAATCTGGTGGAAGTATTTAAAGATGCACTGGCCAATGAAATACAACTATTAAAAATGAAATAAATATACAAAAAGTATAGAAGAAAGGAACCAAACACCATGGCAAAAGTACCATTTGTAACAAAAGAACAGTTAGATGAAATCGTAAAAAAATATCCAACACCATTTCATTTATATGATGAAAAAGGAATCCGTGAAACAGCAAGAGGATTATACAAAGCATTTTCATGGAATAAAGGATTTAAAGAATATTTTGCTGTAAAAGCGACACCAAATCCAACAATCTTAAAGATTTTAAAAGAAGAAGGATGCGGAACAGACTGCTCATCTTTAACAGAACTTATGATGTCAGATCGTTGTGGATTCGATGGAAGCGAGATCATGTTCTCTTCTAACGATACACCAGCAGAAGAATTTATTCTGGCAAAACAGTTAGGTGCAACGATCAACTTAGATGACATTACACATATCGAATTCTTAAAAGAATGTGCCGGAATCCCAGAAAAGATTTCCTGCCGTTACAATCCAGGTGGAGTTTTCGCATTAGGAACAGATATCATGGATAACCCAGGAGATGCAAAATACGGAATGACAACAGAACAGATCTTTGAAGCTTTCAAACAGTTAAAAGAGCTCGGTGTCAAAGAATTCGGAATCCATTCTTTCCTTGCAAGTAACACAGTTACAAATGAATACTATCCAACACTTGCAAAACAGTTATTTGAATTAGCAGTTAAATTAAAAGAAGAAGTTGGAGTTCATATCGGATTTATCAACTTATCTGGTGGAGTCGGAATCCCTTACCTTCCAGATCAGGAAGGTAATGACATCGCTGTCATTGGTGAAGGTGTACATAAAGTATATGACGAAGTATTAGTACCAGCCGGAATGGGAGATGTGAAGATCTTTACCGAACTTGGACGTTACATGCTTGCACCAAACGGACATTTAGTAACAAAAGCAATCCATGAAAAACATACACATAAAGAATACATTGGTGTTGATGCATGTGCAGTCAACTTAATGAGACCTGCAATGTATGGGGCGTACCATCACATCACAGTTATGGGTAAAGAAAACGAACCAGCAGATCATGTATATGATATCACAGGATCTCTTTGTGAAAATAACGATAAATTTGCGATCGATCGTAAATTACCAAAGATCGACATGGGAGATCTGTTAGTGATTCATGATACAGGAGCACACGGATTTGCAATGGGATATAACTATAATGGTAAATTAAAATCTGCAGAAATCTTATTAAAAGAGGATGGAACAACAGAAATGATCCGTCGTGCAGAAACACCAGAAGATTATTTTGCAACGATTAAAGGATTTAATTTCTAAGAAAAATTAACAGATCAATATGAGATGTTCCAAAGCAGGGCAAGTATAGGAAATTCTATACTTGCCTTTTTCGTGTATTACGAGTAAATTATATACAAGAAACAAAATGATACACGGCAAAACAGCATTTCAAAAGACGAAAGATATTTATAGACAGGAGAAATCATATGAATTTATTTGACATCGTAGGACCAGTGATGGTCGGACCGTCGAGCTCTCATACAGCAGGTGCTGTAAGGATCGGACAGGTATCAAGGCACCTGCTCGGAGAATCGGTAAAAGAAGCTAAAATACTATTACATGGATCATTTCTTGCAACAGGAAAAGGACATGGTACAGATAAAGCATTAGTGGCAGGATTACTTGGCATGGCAGCCGATGACATTCGGATTCCAGACAGTTTTGACATTGCAAAAGAATCAGGAGTGAAATTTGAGATTGGAAAGATTCAATTAAAAAATGCACATCCAAACAGTGTAAAATTATTACTTGTTGGAGAATCAGGAAGAAATCTTGAGATTGTAGCCTGTTCCTTAGGCGGTGGACGAATTAAGATCTGCACGATTGATGGACTGGAAGCAAACTTTAGCGGGGAGTATACAACATTAGTCGTACACAATGACGACCAGCCAGGACATGTAGCAGAAGTAACATCAATGCTTGCTCATAAATCGGTTAATATCGCAACGATGCAATTATACCGTGATCACAGAGGTGGAAGTGCAGTCATGGTCATTGAATGTGACAAAGAAATACCAGAAGAAGGTCTGAACTTTTTGGAACGTCTGGAAGGAATCCAGAAAGTTACATATCTTGCTAAGATGAAGGAGGACTAGAGTATGGGATTTGCATCCGTAGAAGAGATAGAAACAAGAGCAAAAGAACAGGAATGTCAATTATGGGAAACAATTTTACATGATGATATGACAGAACGACAGGTAGACCGCCTAGAGTCTATCGGGAAAATGAGCAGTATGTATCTTGCAATGAAAGATGCCAATGAAAGTTACGATAAAGATTTAAAGTCACAAAGCGGTCTTTCTGGCGGCGACGGTAAAAAGATGATGGAAGAGGTTAGAAAAATGCAGAATCTGACCGGTGAATTTGTCGGGACCGTCATGGCAAATGCTTTAAAAATGGGCGAATCAAATGCCTGTATGAAACGTATCGTAGCAGCACCGACAGCCGGAGCATGTGGGGTGCTTCCAGCAGTATTGATCACATATGAACAATTTCATAAAGTACCAGAAGCAAAGATGCTAGAAGGAATGTATATTGCGGCAGGAGTCGGACAAGTTATCGCAGAACGTGCCTGTATCGCAGGGGCACAAGGAGGATGTCAGGCAGAGATCGGTTCTGCCTCCTGTATGGCAGCAGCAGCTATTACGTACATTCGTGGCGGCAGCACAAAGCAGATCTTTGATGCAGGAGCATTTGCCTTGAAATCATTATTGGGATTGGTATGTGATCCATTAGGTGGTTTGGTAGAAGTACCATGTATCAAGAGAAATGTCATTGGATCTGTCAATGCGATCACAGCCTCAGATATGGCAATGGCAGGCATTGAAAGCAAGGTTCCATTGGATGAAGTGATCGATGCAATGGCAGAAGTCGGACGAGTGCTCCGGCGGAAGTATCTTCCGCAGCTCCATCTCAATCTTGACCGGATCCTTCAGGTTATCCACAAGCCCCAGCCGGTTCGAGATACGGATGCAGTGCGTATCGACGACCGTGGAGCCGGGCACCTTGAACACATCGCCGAGAATCAGATTTGCCGTTTTCCTGCCGACCCCGGGCAGCGCGGTCAGCTCCTCCATAGTCCGCGGCAGCTCGCCGCCGTATTTCTCGAGCAGAACGTTTGCGCAGGCGACGATGTCCCGCGCCTTCGCGCGGTAGAATCCGCAGGAGTGGACGTATCTCTCGACCTCCTCGACGTCCGCGGCGGCGAAGGCCTCAAGCGTCGGGAACTTCTGATAGAGCGACGGCGTGACCATGTTCACGCGCGCGTCGGTGCACTGGGCGGAAAGGCGCACGGCGAACAAAAGCTCGTAGTCCTTTTTATATTCGAGCGAGCAGCGCGCGTTGGGGTAGAGGACCTTCAGCTCCTCCACGATGCGGTGGACGGCGGCTTTGGATTTCATGGCGAAACCTCCTGCGTTTCATCAATACTGCCGACAGTATAGCACAGAGACACGGAAAAATCGACAGAAAAAGTCTGTGCAGTGAAGAAAAAACGTGCTATAATCATTTCATCTGTGAAAAAGGAGGCTTGTGCGATGCGGCTACTATTCAAGCAACGCTTTTTTTCTTGGTTCGACAGCTACGATATCTACGATGAGAACGGCAACACCGTCTATACGGTCGAGGGAAAGCTTGCGTGGGGACATTGCCTGCACATTCTAAACGCCATGGGCGATCACATCGGAACGGTGCAGCAGCGGGTGCTGACCTTCCTCCCGAAGTTTGAGCTCTACATCGGCAAGCTGTATTACGGCTGTATCCGCAAGGAATTTACCCTTTTCACCCCGCGCTTCACCCTTGAGTGCAGCGATTGGGAGGTGAACGGCAGCTTCATGGAATGGGACTACACGATCGACAGCCCCTCGCGCGGCTGCATCGCCACCATCACGAAGGAGCTGTTCCACTGGACGGATACCTATGTGATCGACGTTTACGATCCCAAGGACGCACTGTGCGCGCTGATGGTCGTGCTGGCGATTGACGCGGAAAAATGCAGCAGGAACAACTGATATGAGTGAAAAAAGACCTTTGGCGGATGAGATCCGCCCGCTGACGCTCGACGAGGTCGTGGGTCAGAAGCACTTGCTCGGAAAGGGCGCGCTGCTGCGCCGGCTCATCGAGTCCGGCTCAAGCGCGAATATGATCTTCTACGGCCCGTCCGGCACGGGCAAGACGACGATCGCGAACATCATCGCGAACCGCACGAATAAGACCCTGTACCGCCTGAACGCGACGACCGCGAGCCTTCAGGATGTCAAGAGCATTATCTCCGATGTCGGCACGATGATGGCACCGGGCGGCATTCTGCTCTACCTCGACGAAATTCAGTATTTCAACAAAAAGCAGCAGCAGAGCTTGCTCGAATTCATGGAAAACGGCTCTATCACGCTGATCGCGTCGACAACGGAGAACCCGTATTTTTACGTTTACGGCGCGCTTTTATCCCGTTCGACGGTGTTTGAGTTCAAAAACGTCAGCGCGGAGGAGATCATCCCCGCAGTCGAGCGCGCGCTCGGCATTTTGAAAGAGCGCAGCGAGCTGCCGCTTTCCTGGGAGGACGACGTGCCGCGCGTCATCGCGCAGCAGTGCGGCGGCGATGTGCGCAAGGCCGTGAGCGCCTGCGAGCTTTTATACGAGGCGACGGAGGCTGTCCACGGCGAACTGACACTGAAAAGTGAAGACGCTTCCGAGGTCGCACAGCGCAGCGCCATGCGCTACGACAAGGGCGGCGACGCGATGTACGACTGCGCGTCGGCGCTGATGAAGTCGCTGCGCGGCAGCGACCCGGACGCGGCGCTTCATTATCTCGCAAGATTTTTGGAGGCGGGCGATCTGGTCACGCCGTGCCGCCGGCTTCTCTGCTCGGCGAGCGAGGATGTGGGCATGGCCTATCCGCAGGCCATCGCCATCGTCAAATCCTGCGTCGATACCGCAATGCAGCTCGGCCTTCCCGAGGCGCAGCTGCCGCTTGCGCAGGCTGCCATTCTGCTTGCCACCGCGCCCAAGTCCAACAGCGTCATCGAGGGCATTTCCGGCGCGTGGGCGGACGTGAAGGCGGGCAAGAGCGGCAATTTCCCGCGCTGCCTCCAGAATGTCCACGCCGATTCGACCGGCGGCGCGCAGGGGCAGAACTACAAGTACCCGCACGCCTACCCGAACCATTGGGTGAAGCAGCAGTATCTGCCCGACGAGCTCAAAAACGTGCAGTACTACCACTACGGCGACAACAAGGTCGAGCGCGCTGCCGCGCAGTACTGGGAAGCGATCAGGGGGTGAGCACATGGACCTAAGGTTGAACGATATTGTCGAAATGAAGAAGCCGCATCCCTGCGGCGAAAAGCTCTGGCTCGTGACGCGTGTGGGCATGGACATCAAGCTCAAATGCAGGCGCTGCGGCCACGAGGTGATGCTCCCGCGCGCCAAGGCGGAAAAGGGCATCAAGAAAATCGTAGAAAGGGAGGAACCCCATGAATAAGAAGACGAGAGCCGTCGCGATCCTGCTGGTCGCGGTGATGATCTTATCGCTCGTTGCATCGATGGTTATTCCTTATTTGTAAGGAATCGAATAAAAGCAGCGCGCAGCGCTGCACATTGCTTCCCGCGCGAGCGCGGGAGGGGGAGCGGCGTGCGCGCCGCGGCACCAAAGGGGGTATTCTCTTTCCGAAGAGAAAACCCCCTTTGAATCCCCCAGAGAAAGGCGAGGGGAGTCCACCTCGACCCCTGACATTGGCAGTTTATAGCTTGAATGACTGCACGCGCTGCGCAATGTAAGTGCGG